>Ga0210040_10001689_pt1 | contig 32767 bp, 28 predicted proteins | sample CryGeyCG12114_NA_FD_185462 | JGI IMG/M metagenome (GOLD analysis project Ga0210040, IMG submission 185462) | Groundwater microbial communities from aquifer - Crystal Geyser CG19_WC_8/21/14_NA (SPAdes) (version 2) | ecosystem: Environmental > Aquatic > Deep subsurface > Groundwater | place: USA...
CGGAAGTCAAGAAAGATGATACACGCGGAAAGAAACAACGAAGAGCAAGAATAAAGATATGTCATGGCATGAAGATACGCACGTTATGATGTTTACGTTACGGTTATGAAACGCTTTGGATATTCAGGATGGCCGATGGCAATGGCAATGGGAGGCAGTTTAGCCTGCTTGGGGTGGGAGGAAACGAAACGAAACGAAAGCGGGCTACTCGGCGATGATGGCGCGCTTTGGCTTAATTCCAGTCTCGCTTGATTTATCGTGTATCTGCAGATTATGAAACAAACATGTGCGGTATGCAGTATATATGATCCGATCACTAGAGTGGAACAAATCACGTCCTATCAGCACCAGGACTCTTGTAGGCGGAATATTGAAGCACTCAGGCTGCAGCCTTGCACTGTAGGTTACCACGGGAGTGGCAGACGCCTTTCCCTTCACGGTTAGCACATATCTCAAAATGTTAAGATCGACCATCTTCCTCCCCTGCTTCTCTCTTGCGTGACTCTTCAGCATCCTCTTTCCTCCATTTTCGGCTCTTGGACATCAACCTAATGCCTTCTAAAACTTCTGTGGATGTCCATACACGTCAAGTAATAAGCAGACTCAAGGTCAAAATGGCTCTGGAAGAGAATGTGGCAAGGAACGTCCATGGTATGTGTCGGGAGCGGTTGGCAAGATGCTAGATTGTCACAGTCGTGCCCTTCTTCTTCTTCTCCATATCAGTCCACTTGTTAGATTGCAGAGGACGACATCAACGTGAGCATCGAAGTGGTTGTATCAGAGAAGTTTGGAATGTAGCCGCATCGGATACGTGGCACGCCTACAACAACTGTTGTATCACACTCTGGATTTCGGGGTGCATTGTTCTCCTATCTAATGTGTCACCCCTTCTATCCCAAGACTTTGCCAGCTGAGGTAGCAATCTTCCTTCGGAAAGCCAGAACGTCTGCATCAACGTCTCGCTGACTTGGATTCACAACAAAATGCTCAGCGTGCAGATGAGGAGGTTGTCTGTGGTTCACTACATCCTCCAACGCCATGCTTAAGAACGACGCATAGCTGGTTCGGTCATCTAGTTCGTGATCCTGCTGGTCAATGTTTTCGGAGCCGAGGAGTAGTCTCTCATCAGTAACTTCATCAGTAACCTCTCGATACACGCTCGCCGAGTGCAGATATTTCATCTTCCACACAACGTGCTCAAAGAATTCTAGCAAAAATGTATGCATGCTCGTGGCGCTGCGAGTGTCAATTGCGATGGACAGATAGCGAAGGCCCTTGCATTGCGACAAGCGATGTACCGATTCACGAAGTGATTGATTGAGCCATTCGTTAGTGGTCCAGGGTCTATATAGGTGGTTCATAGACAAGCGCAATGCAGTTTTGTCCATGCTAGGTATGCTGATGTGAATTCGACGCAAAAATCGACCCCGGGATACTCTTAGTTCACGTAGGTCACGAAGCGGCTCCAGGAACCGCTTGTGGAAAGTACTGAACTGCAGCAACCCCATGCTGAAAGTGGCAGTCTGCCAGAGGACTGGCTCAGACTCGAGCCAAACAGCTTTGGATGTCAAGAATAGTGCTAGAATGTCGGACCGCTGAAACGCGTGCGAGCCACCAAATATGGAAGCATGCCAGTTGTGTTGATTTATCAGCGCATAGGTGTCAGTGACTGAACAATCAAGGCTTTGAAGATGAAAGTCGGTGAGATGGGACCGTGTAGTTTTATGCTGGCTATGCCCATTCGTCAAGGGTTCATGGATGTGCGAGCAACAATGTATGATCAGGTTGCTGAACAGCTGTTCATATACTTTCTGCCGAATCTCGAGGGGCAAGCGCTCCAACATCCCCAATGATGTGCCCGTGATTTCGAACATTCTGAGATGCAGCCAGCGGTGAAGGAGAGACCGGATGCTGTGGGACTCAGTTTGATGGACAGCCCAATCCACATGTCCTCGGGCTCGGAGTCGTTTGAAACCGAGTGAAGCTTCAACGAGTCATGGTGGGGAGGAACATGAAAAGAATGACTGGACGAGGCTGCGAAGTGATGGGTGATCAGCGTCAACAATGCCAAGATCGCGTCAAGCTTTGCAAATGTGGTCCGTGTGTAGGATTAAGCAACGTCATAGATCTGGTTCTTTTTCCTCTTTGTTCTTCTTCCGCCTCATTTCCCATTCGTCAACACGGTCGATTGTCAGGTTCCATCTCTCTATGGATCTCGGAGCTGATCGTTGCGGGCTCCATCAGCTCATGGCTTGCTCTACGAGTACGGCACACTCACCCGGGTGAGTATACGAGTAAGTCATGTTAGAACCGTTCCATTTCCATTCCGGCTTTTCCTTTTTCACTACTCATATTCAGCATGACGTACTTCTTGTTGGATAAGCCCTGTCCTTCTGCTTGTCTTGCCCGCAGATATAGCTCCCCATCTCTGGGTCGCATGGACTGTCCGTCTGGTTTCTGTGCACACACGTCGACTACTTTGCAGCAAATATGGTCGCCGACCTTGTCCGCGACAGCATCTTCGGGCAGCTTGTTCGTCTGATCACACGCAACAAAGTCTTTCAATACCCTGAAGAGCGGGATCCTTCGTTATGGCAGAAGTACGTGAACGCAGAAAAGTCCGGTAACATGGCGAGCTATGGCCAGCCAGAACCGCCGCAAGATGACGAGAAGGAAGAAGACAACGAATCACAGACTAGACGGCAATCGTCAAGAAGTTCTTCCTCCACACAAGTCGGCGAAAATGAATGCGTGAACGAAGCGAGCGGCAAGACAATAGATCCAGAGAAAGGTCAAGACTCATATGTTGTCGATTGGTATGGTCCAGATGATGAAGAAGTAATGAGATACGGTATGAGGACGAGCATCAACTGACAATAAACAGAATCCTCTGAATTGGTCGACTCGGAAAAAGGTCTGGGTTACATTTTGTATCTGTTTCCTTACTTTTTCTGTTTACATCGGTTCGGCCATCTACACGGCCGGTATTGAAGGCGTTGTCAGGACCTTCGGCGTGAGCAGAGTGGCTGCGACCTTAGGTCTGACTCTTTTCGTGCTCGGTTATGCTTTAGGTCCTATGATCTGGGCGCCAATGTCTGAGATTCCACAAATCGGCCGCAATCCAGTGTATATCGGCACTTTATTTCTCTTTGTGGTTCTCCAAGTTCCGACAGCACTTGCGGTTAACTTCGGTATGCTCCTAGCTTTCCGGTTCATTACTGGGTTCATTGGCTCGCCATCGCTTGCGACTGGTGGCGCTTCCATCGGCGATATGTATACTCCGAAGAAACGGACGTACGGCATGGCTGTATGGGGGATCGGCGCGGTGTGCGGACCGACGCTAGGTCCATTGGTGGGAGGGTTCGCCGCAGAAGCAGAGGGCTGGAATTGGCCTATATGGGAGCTTATGTGGCTCTCTGGTGGGACGCTGGCAGTCTTGGTCTTCTTGCTGCCCGAAACCTCGTCTGCAAATATTCTCTACCGTCGGACCCGACGACTCCGCAAGCTTACTGGTAACGACAAACTCACCTGCGAGCCCGAAATTGAGGGGGCTCAAATGACAGGCAAGGACATTGTCATCATGAGCCTTGTTCGACCATTCACATTATCTCTATTCGAGCCAATAGTTTTCGCGCTCAACATGTACGTTGCCCTTATCTAAGTTGAATCTGCTAATCACGTGATTAGTTATATCGCTTTAATTTACGGTCTTCTTTACATCTGGTTCGAATCTTTCCCTCTCGTCTTTATCCAGATATACGGCTTCACACTTGGCACAGAAGGTTTGGCTTTTCTCGGTATCCTGATCGGAGCTTTTGTCGTCCTTCCCCCATTTTGTTGGTATCAGCACAAATACATCGAGCCAAAGTTCAACGACAACGGCGAGCTTCAGCCAGAATGGAGATTGCCGCCTTCGTTTGTCGGTGCTTTCGCCATTCCAATCTGTCTGTTCTGGTTTGGCTGGTCGTCCCGGCCTGACATTCACTGGATCATGCCCATTATTGGCAGTTCGTTCTTCTCCATTGGCGCCTTCCTGCTCTTCAATTCCGTGTTGAACTACCTCTCGGATGCCTATCCCCGGTACGCTGCCAGCGTTCTCGCCGGAAACGATTTCGTCCGATCGACTTTCGGCGCCGGCTTTCCCCTCTTCGCCACGGCTATGTACAACACGCTTGGTATAGGCTGGGCGAGTTCCTTGTTGGGGTTTCTGGCCATTGCATTCATTCCGATTCCCTTCGTTTTGTTCAAGGTAAGCATCGTTCTAGTTTTACATGTGTCGTATATCTAACCCTTGTTCAGTATGGCACGACGCTACGTAAGAGGAGCAAGCATGCACGACAAGATTTTTAGGTTGGCCATCGCGAACTAAGTCCACTACTTGGTCTTGGGCATTAGCACATCGAGCGAGGCGTACCGTACTCGCGTAGACCCGTAAAATTGCATCAGCGAAGACTGCGGTCTTTAAAGCGCATCGATAGAGCGGGTTGATGCCCGGCTTAATCACGGGCTGGCATACTCATATAGAATGTATATTAATATCCAGCTGATTCTGATCAGGTCTGGGAATTTGACTTGAGATCAGTTGGAGACGTTGCAATGTCGCCAGCACAGTAACCGTTCGTGTTTGAGATTCTAGGGAAACCAATTTAATGCGCGACAGCATCAACCCTTTTGAGCGCGAAGTTCTTGTGAATACATAGCCATCTGTCTATACAACACGTAAGACCTATAGTTGATCTACCGGGTGAAGGCTTTACACATGCCTGCCCTGGTAATGTTGTAGCGAGACGAATTTTAACATATAGCACAGCTATACTACCAGGCAAAAGGTATAACTCACGACTATAAAACAACAGAGACGATCCTAAAGGTGCAAAAAAGGCAAAAAAAAGGTGTAAACCTCGGAATTGAGCCGAAGGTGGGGCTCGAACCCACGACCTTGAGGTGATCTTCTGTATAAGAGCCACACGCTCTACCGATTGAGCTACCTTGAAGGCGTTAGGAATAGATATCTATGAGATGTGTGATGTACTAACCCCGGCGCATCTGTGTGTGAATTGATGACCAAATTTCGGCTATCTGAGTATATGACGGAAATTTATCTCTCGTGCCAAATTTAGGTGTGACTAGGTACTCAAGTCGTTAGCTAGCCTTGTGGGTCGGGTGCTGGATCCGGGATGGCGGTGGGCCTCCTTGGGTTGAAGGTCCGTCGCACATGGTATTGAGAACACGCTCGTATCTCATCATTAGTACGTTACCTAGATAACTTTCGAGATTTTTGATGGAAGATCAAGATATCATAGTATCCAGAGATTGGAACCACCTAGATAGGTGTCTATGCATGTCCAAGGGGAGCGGGGTGTGCGACGTCATGTACTCCAGATGAAGCTATACCTAATGTAGACCCATAACATGGACTGGAACACGGACGACTCCAGGCGCCTGCCGATCGCGAAGATCAGACGAGGGACGTTGCTCCGAGACATCTCTGCTCAGATATCCATTCTATGGCCACAGGATTTGATACGAAAGCCTTTCCCATATATTAGACTCAGCACCGCCCGTATCATCGCTGCCTTCAGGATCCCCATTGACGGCCTCAGCTTCCAGCTGTAGCAGCGGTATCATTTACGCTGCCAGGTGCCAATCCACAAAGTGCATCCAGGTCCACGAGCCTCACAATTCGCCTCGGTCACGAGCAGGCAAGGCCACTGTTCAACTCATCCTCGTTGCTTGAAAGCATACCGAAATGACAACCCCACACCCGCACGACCAACGCTGCATTGCATTGATCAACGTGGACAAGGCCAACTTCGGCCTGAGTCTGTACGTCCTTCCCTTTCAAGGTCAACACCACTTTCACTGACTATTGTAGGTTCCTGGTGGTTGGCATACTTGTTTCCTATCTTCCACAACACATCCGCATCATTAGTCGACGATCCTCCTTCGGCCTTTCTCCCTACTTCGTCCTCCTAGGAACCACATCAGGAACATGTGCCCTGGCCAATATACTTGTCCTTCCCACCAGCAGATCTGATATTGCTTGTTGCCATGTGATCAGCGGGTTTCAATGTTTTGCGGGATTGCTAGGTATTGCGCAGCTTGTTGTACAGTGGTCATGCTTCACAATAATGTATGGACTTCCTCGGCTCTTGAAATCGTTGCTGACCCGCCAGTCTCCTTCTGTTCCTCATCTTCTTCCCTCGAGCCACACCGTCCACCGTGAATCCTGTCAAAGACCCTGAGGGTCCAACCTTTCGCACTGCCGTCACAATCTCCGCAGTCTGCGTGCTACATGCGCTCATCGTTACAGCCATATCGACGTATTTTGTCATAGCACGTCCGTGGAACCTTCAAGGATGGGCGAACTTCCTCGGAATCTTTGCAACAGTCTTAGCGTCTATACAGTACTTCCCACAAATTTATACTACGTACCTGTTGAAAAGAGTTGGAAGTCTGAGCATACCTATGATGTGCATACAAACCCCAGGCAGTTTTGTGTTTGCCGGTAGCTTGGCTGCAAGGTTTGGAAAGTCTGGCTGGAGTGCATGGGGTGTATATGTGATCACAGGTTGCTTACAAGGTACGTTGCTTGTCATGGGCAGCTATTACGAGATTATGAATCAAAGGAAGGAGAAGCAACAACTTGAAGAACGAACGGCCGAAAGAGAAGCAGACGCTGCATCAGAACAAACACCGTTGTTGCGGTCAGGATAGTATCAACATCCTCTTCATGTCATACCAGGCTCTGGCGCCAATCTTGGTGGCGATCCTGCTTCCGCAGCATGATGCTTTCCATCTGCTTTTGCACACATTTCCTCCAGCTCCCTGTCCGTCGTACCTGGAAGGCTCTCACGTCCGCTCTCAGACCTCAATCTCGTATCGGAAAAATCAATCCCATACTTCATGTAGTCAAAGCCCTCCAGAGTGTCCAACAGCTCTGCCCACCCGTCTCCAATGTCACCTACATGGCCAGGACTTCCCTGCAAAGGCACACCCGCAGTATGGTCAAGATCATCATCCTTGTGCTCCCCCGTTCGGCCCGCCAGCACCTCCTCGGCCCTGTCTCTATACACGTTCAACAGACCTGGATGCGGACACCATACGACTCTCATTCCTGCTCTTCTTCCCGCCTCCACACCAGGTACACTATCCTCAAACACCAAGCACTCTTCAGGCTTTATTGGCGTCTCTCCCTCCTGCTCACTCGCAAGCGTATCGTTTACGGTCTTCAACGCCAATAAATAAATGTCTGGCAATGGTTTCCCACGCCCCTTTGGTATTCTCTCATCGTCTCCGACGACCACATGCCTCTCAGGAAATATACTGAACATGTCCTTCATCGACGCTGTCTTCAATTCAAAGTTCCTCTCGTGACTACTCGTCGCCAAGGCAAGTCTGACCTTCTTCCCTCCGCTCCCAGGACTCCTCATCCCGTCCGGGGTCTTCGTATGCGCACCTTGCAACCTCGCCAGCAACTGCTCCACGCCTGGTAATGGCCTACAGTGTTTGAATGCCTCGGATTGCAGCTGGACTTGCCGTTTCATAAACTCTTCGTGCGAGATGGGTAGTTGCGCCCATGCTTGAAAGATCTTGCCGGCAGAAGGTCCGGGACGGCCTTGCAGTTGCGCCTTGATGGCCCAAGGAAGATCCGGCCGACCGTTCTCTCTCAGTATCGTGTTGGTCACTCTGGTGTAAGCGTCTTCCGAGTCGATGAGCAGGCCGTCCATGTCGAAGAGACAGGCACGCACGGGTGGGAAGCTGGACTGGGTTAACGGGGGTTGACGGATTTAGCATAATGGAAGGCATACTCTATGGAACGTGTGTAGGCGCCCATGATGGCGGTTAATGGTGAACTGATTGTCGAGATTCCGGTAGGCTGTATATGTACTTGTATGTACACCTTGGGTACTTCCGCAGCCTCGAGAATCCCAAACATCTGACTTTCCGGTACCTGTAGATCATCCTCGCGAATCTCCGCCCCGCAAAAACGTGGCCAGCGGCGGGTTTCCGCAAATCACCAAAATTCACCGCAAGCACTGTATCCTCACGACCACCATCTAGCATTTGCAAAGCAACAACCCGCACAACTCTTCACAGTATCGCACAACATGTCCTTCAAGTACAGCGGTCCCAAAACGCGGCCGTCCCCAGTCAAACCGCCTCAACCACCCTCGTCCTCCTCGTCCTCCTCGAACACAATCCCAGCCACGGCCCTCCCTCCATCATGGGCCACCTCCGCGCCGTCCAAACCAAGCCAGGCACGCCGCTCCTCCACCGCCTCCACCTCCTCAAGCACCTCCTCCACGGGTCCCCACATCTTCCACGACGCGCGCTTCCCGCCCTCGGAGGAAGCCAGCATGAAGCAGACGTCGAGCTCGCTCAAGACGGCCGCAAACGCCCAGTTCGCCGCCTCGGACTACACGTCCGCGCTGTCGACGTACGACCGCGCCGTCGCTGCCCTCCCGTCGTACCTGGACTACGAGCTGGCAGTGCTGCAGAGCAACATCGCGGCGTGCCACATCAGGATGGGGCAGTGGAAGGAGGCGGTCGAGAGCTGCGAGCGCGCGCTCGAGGGCTTGGAGCGCGAACTGCCGATGCCGAACAAGGTAAAGTCGACGGCGAGATCGGAGGATGAGCCGGCGGCGCCGAAAGAAGATGCAAAGGAAGACGAGGTGGTCGAGTTGCAGGACGACGAGGACGAAGTTGCCGCGTTGCAGAAACTCAACATCTCCGATTCCCGCAAGGCGGATGTTCAGCGCATACGCACAAAGACACTGCTGAGGCGTGCGAGGGCGAAGTCGTCGATTGAGCCGGTGACGTGGTCGAATCTCTCGGGTGCGCTGGAAGACTACACTTTACTTTCGACACCAGAATACTTCTCCAAGCTGCCGCCGTCAGATCAGAAAACTGTGCGGGTAGGCATGGCGACCCTGCCGGCAAAGGTCAGTGAAGCGAAGGAGAAAGAAGTTGGCGAGATGATGGGCAAGCTGAAGGAACTGGGAAATGGGATTCTCAAGCCATTCGGGTTGAGTACGGATATGTTCAAGATGGTGCAAGACCCGAAGACAGGAGGCTACAGTATGAGTTTCGGGCAAGGTGAGAAGAAGTAATTCGTCCATAGTAATCTATTGGCATCATGATATGGATTCTCTGACGTCTGAAAATTCGGTACACATGTGTATCCCTGTAGCACGCCCGTGTGCTGATATGAACTCCTCGCTAGCTATGTGGGGTATCGCAAATATCAAGTCGTAGCGCCATTTCGCTCGCATTTATCAAACATAATGAAAAGCAATCCAAGCCCGGAAACCTCTCTGGTTGAAAACAGCCTTGTCTTCACTGGCTGTATGGGTTCTGTCCCTGAAAAAAGTCAGTCTTTGTCAAACGATTCTGTTTCTGAAGACTTACGATGTGGTCCTCGACAGCAACATCATTTTCGATGGTTTCACTAACAACTCCTTGTAGTGCCATTACGCCAGGTCGATAGTTGAAAGGAGTGCCAAGTTGTCCTGGACTCTGCAGGTTGCCGTATGGCAAGAAGCCGCCTTGCTGCATCTGGTATCTGCCATAAGGAGAACCACTACCATACTGCATAGTGTAAGTGGACGAGGCAAGTGTCTGTTGCTGGCGGAAGATGTTCGGATCAAGCAGGAACTCTTCTTCCTGACTACCATAGCTGTAGCCTATGCCCATCGGTGGTTGCAATGCCTGCGTACGGGTACTGGTGTTGTAGTGGGGGAGAGAACGTGGTGTGCCTTCGGGCTTGACGGGTGGTGACATGGGGTTGTTCGACTCAAGGCCGAGATTGTTGACACGACGGGTCGTAGAGTCAAGTCTGCCAGCGGATCCGAAGTGGGAACTGTCGGTGCGGCGACGAGTGCGACGAACAGGTGTAGTATGAGTGTGGATTGATGGCGTAGCTGGAGATTGTGTTGTGAAGTAGTCGATATTCTCGTCTTCCTCCTCCTCAGTCGATCGCTTTCGTGTACGGGTACGCGTACGCGTCTTCTTGGTATCTGGAGTGGAAAGTCCACGCTCGCGGCGTTGCCGCTCCATCTGTTCTTCCACAATGGGCTTGCCAACCTTCATAATGTGTCCCTTCTGCTTGTTGAGAGTAGCGTTGGCCAGTACACGTTTTAGTGCTCGATCTGGGTCGTCAATGACAATGTTCACAAATGGAGTATCAAAGAGGTGCTTGCAGATTGTCTTGGACTTCATCATGACCTCTACAACCGTGTTGAAGCGTTTTGCGAACGACATCTCGATATCCTTCGTCTTTCCTGGCTCGTATGCCTCAGACATGGCGCCAATAGCAGTGCTTCTGGCGACGAGAGACGAGAAGATCGTCCAGCACAAGCCCTCCACTGTCTCATTGTGATGACGCTCCTCATTGAATGGCTTCAACATTCCCGGGCCATCGTCCGCCAAGGCCGTTGACTTGAACGCGATGAACAGTGTCTTAACACACGCCTGCACATCTTCTTGTGAGTGTGGAATTGTTGGGTCGAATGATCTTTCTTTCTTACGTAGCAAAGATCGGAAGACATGTGCTTGAGCTGGGTTCTTGAAGATTGTAGTCCTGAAGTCATCACTGGTCAGGCCTGATAGAATGTCCTCCATCTTTGGCACCTCCGTCGTGTTCAAATATCCACTCTCACCCAGGTTATTGACGCCTTCGTCCTTTCTTCTCACATAGTCCTTGTATATGGGACGTACACGTTCGTGATCTTCCATCGTTGCATCTGGTACATGATCTGCGCCTATTGTGTACAGTTCGAATTGTTGGCGGTCGAAGTTGTCGTTGGGGTAAATCGAATTGAGACTGTAGTTTGTTTGTAATGTTCGCTGATCCATGTTGATCTGAAGTGCAGAGAATGGTGCGATTGGACTCGTGTGGTGACTGCCTGTCGTCGGTTTGACACTTTCGATTTGCTGCGAAGCTCGAGGATCGGAGAGAGCGTAGTTGTGAATTCTTTGTAATTCAAGTGAGTTTGTTCCTGGTGAAGGAACAGAAGAAGGTGAGTCGGAGAGGTAAAGCTCCGGACTGGCACGGAGGAACTCCATCCCGGCAGCGTGAATGGCTGTGACTGGGCAGTGACTCAATCGAATTCAAAACAAATGAATTCAATGTGAACACTGCCGCCTACAACCGCACGCTGCCGGGATGCCAAGAATTGTCGAGCCGGCGAGGTCGGCCTCGACGAGGCTGCCATCCTCCTGTTCCGGAGGAATGGAACTCCCTCCATACGTCCACCACCCAGGGCGGGAAGTAGCAAGGAGATATATCATCCCCCTCTGCTAACCCCTTTTCTCGATCTCCAAAGATGGAGATGAGACCGTGGCGCCTGAGGCGTCCGCCTCCAATCTGTCAATGAACCCTCCAAGGGGGTACTATCCATCCGAGTCCTCCTGCGGATACCCTTGGGCATCTCCATTTGCCACGAGATGTAGACCGCAGGCTTCGAGCCGCAGATGCCAAAGGCACCGACGCTTCCCACCGAGGGCTGCAGAACTGGATCAGCCCACACATCCTGCGGTGGTCAGACAGCCCGCATGTTCCTACGTCTCAGAACTTCTCCACGACCTCATCACACAGATATTGCTTGGAATCGTGCAACACCTTTTTGTTATAGTCGGGTACCTTCATCCTGACACCAGGACCCGCCTGCAAGACTGAGCCACAGTTGTGATACCACTCTAGTCCTTTCTCGAGGCCGTCCCAATGGACGACCTAGTCGTAGACTCTCAAAAGTATGGCTGCAACCATTTGCAGCTGGTCTTCCGGGGAACACATCTCTCTGGTACCGCACTCCTCGCTCGCCGATCACACCAGATTGATCATCTCAGAAGATGGTCTGCGGGTTGTCTTCTCTGCCGCAACATCTTCAACACAGAGCCACTGTCCAGTACAATCGTCCACAGAGCTCACAGTGCGAACCTCACCCTCTGGCCTAAACGAACCCCCGACGCCAAGCGACATTCCACTGACTTGACAATCAAGAAGAGGTTCATGAAGCATCCAGCAGAATTAGTCGCTTGTGGGTCGATGGTCTGTGTTCAGCCGTGGCTGTAGCAGAGGCCACTGTTGTGTCAACCGTGGTCTTGACAGGCACTTGTGGCATGACTTTGTGCAGGCTGCTGGTATTTGTACTCGGTGCCACTGTAGTGGTCAGGACGACAACACTCCCAGCTCGGACGGAAGGTACGATGGCGGCAACGAGGCCGGAGCTGGCGCCGGAAAATGGCGACAGGGGGACAGAGGTGTCAGAGTTGCTGCAAGCAACCTCAAGATATTGGTGGGTGTGCTTCATCAGCCTACGCACTGTGATGCCAGTGCATGCTGGCACTTCGGAAGTACGGTGGCGTTGGCCTAGTTTTGGCTGCAAGCAAGACTTCAGACAGACAAGCTGCAGCAACAGCTCACCAGCTTCGTATACCGTTGCTGTATCCAGCCCCATTTGCGGCCGACGAATCTTCCGTTACTTCAGTGGTTTTGGGGCGGGCTTGCTGTGAGCTTGCCGCGAGAGAAGAACATCCAACCTTGTGGACGTATGGCGAGAACGAACTGTTTCCTTGTCTATCATGACTTGGACTTGCAGAGACTCTTCTCACGGATACCCGGCGACGTGGTGTAATGTCTGCAGGTACCGCACCCGCACCATGCTTCGGAGGTGTCTGCAGTCAAGGTGCCTCAGGGAGCAAAGGAGGATTGGAACGTTCCGTGAGAATTCGACGTTCTGTTGCTTGTTTTCGACTACAGGAACAGCCTCATCTGTGTTTCCTCGCTTGCACGCCTAGGGAGACCGCTCTCTAGGCTAGCAGGTAGATCGATGAGTTCCCCAGCAATGCTGGCATTTGGGTCTGCTTGGTTGACCATACCTCGTATCATCGACGCAAATTGGTTCATCAGCAACTTGTCTATGGCTAGGCGATGGTCTTGGTATGATCTTCTTAGCGGCCAAACTATGGAAGCCCAGTAAATCGAAAGCACGTTTCGTGCTTGCCCAGATCACCAGGTCCCACACTCTTTTGGGACCTTTTGGTACTGATGTCGAAGTCACCGTCGTATGGTTCGGTTATTGTCTTGTTCTCGAGCATATCTCGACGAGTGAGGTATTCTCTAATCTCCCTAGCAGCCTCTCTCATGCATGCAAGTCGCTGATCTTGCTTGTTGATTTGCTCGGAGACTTGCGGTGGTTTAGCTGGGGACCCCGACAATGAACTGGCAAGTGAGCCACCCTTGCTCTCTGTCGAACTCTGGAATCGTCATTCCATTGCCACTGACCACATCCGCTATCGTTATATCGTTTGGCGGAGGTGTGATAGCGGTGGGCCCCGCTTCTTTGGTTTGCCGTTCTTTGGCTCAACGTACTTGCTGTCTTGATGGCCAGCTCCTCCCGATTCGAGCTCGGCGACAAGGACGAGGTATTGTTGTACCCAACCACGGCATTGCCGAAGGTCAGGTCTGGAGTTTTACCTATGACTGACCACATCTCGATGAGCTGCTGCTCCTCCGTTGGCTTTGCCACTTGAGAGGGCAGAGAGACATGACCAGCCATATAGGCCTTGATGAGAGCGCCAGATCGTCATCCCTGCCGAAGGCGTACAAGGAGATTGAGAGAGGAAGAAAGGTCGATGGAAGGAAAGAAGAATATCGTGACCGTGGAAGATCGGTAAGTGTATAAAAATATAGAGAGGACAGTTGCTGTCAGGATGGTAGGAGGAGGATGATGATGATGAGAAGGATATCCTCTGCCTTTTGAGGACCAGAGCTGTCTTTGTGGGATAAGTGATTGAAAAAATTTGTTTATTCAGAAGCTGGGATGGTCAGGGAAGAAGTGAAAGAAGAAGAAGAACCTTCCAGGCTGCACTACCTCATGAAGTTCTAGCTTGGCGATTTGGTAAGCGGACTGCTGTGTAGGAGGGGAGTTACGTCCAGGGAGAAGAGGGCACGGGCAAGGATCTCAAACGTGGTCACCACAAGGGTCTGACGTGTAAGGAGGGCCAACTAAGGAGTAGCTGGGAAAGGGCAACCTTCACGTGTGGAGTAGGACTGCCGTTCTACAAGGAAGACCAGTCCATCAAGGCACAACGCTTGTATAGACTACAGTGGCAATGAAGGGGCCCTTGAGGACGAAGTACAAAGTCCTACACGTGTCAGCAATTGGCTATCAGCTTCTCGGACAATGGCACACGGCAGCAAATTCAGACAATATGGACAATGCGAGAAGAATGTGTACTTAGATGCAGGCAGTAAATACCGTTATTGGTACTATCGGAAAGGGAGTGGAAGTAAAAAGGGAAGAGGGAGAGGGAGGAAGAGGGAGGAACGTGGGAGCTCCCACTGTCATTTCCCTGCACACTAACCAGACATGGTTAAGCCTCCAAAGGCTGTACCACAGAACTCTGACCACCTTTCTTCCAACCACATCTTCTATCTTTGAATTAATCGATGTTCTTATGCGATGCTCTCCTCGACGCCTTCGCGGAGACTCGTCGCGGTGACAAGACAGAAGTTCATTGAGCCCAGAGTGCAAGACCACCTTGCACACATTGTGATCAATCATGGACCTTGTACAACATGATTGTGCTTCTCCTTTGCATCTCATCAAGCACTAACTAGAAGGTGTGCTCGGGAACGACGTCCGTCAGGATTGCAAGGATGCACATTATTCGGGCCGGTGCTCGATACATGCCTGCGTACCTGGGAACCTCCAGTTCGGCTAGATCACGTGTCAGGCTGCTTTTTAGGTCCGTGGAAGAAGTAAGTGCAACAACACCCAAGAAAGATATGAATTGCTGGCGCGCTATCGAAGTTAGACTCTCCCAATGCCTGAATTCTCTTCATCTTCGTTCTACATATTAATTTACGGAGTCCCCCCACACTGTGTTGGGTCAATGCATAGCCTTTCTCGGTCAATCTTGGGTCGTAGGACCACACCCCGCCACGCTCTGTGACCATGGATTGCAGGCGATACTCTTAGGCAGGCCTGGCTTAACTCTACTGATGTAGGCGTCAGCCACGATTGTCAATTCAAGACGTCTTACTTTGCGGAGGCAGTCTTTGCATCGGCGCTGATTCTGATTTTCTGAACCTGATTGCCGATGGGGAGAGCGAAGGCGACAGCCAAAACAATCATGATAACGATGGTGGCCTTCATGGTTGCTACCGTGTTACGAGGAGGCTCAAGGGGTGAGGCGTGTTTTTGAACAGGGTATTGTTATTGCTCGAGGTTAAGAATACTGTCAAGGTTTGTTGGAGAAAGGAAACGTAACGTGTGTATGGCATGGGCCGAAGAGCGCGATAATATGTGAAACAACCGCGGTCTTGGTTGCGGCTGTGTCATTGTCACGTACACTCAATGACCAAGACTCGTGTTATGGCATCTCAACAAATATCATATCTGCCACAGTTTCAGGCTACTATCAACAGTCCTACCACTAGGTTCGTTTTGGTCCAAGGGCTCAAACTGCCTGTGTCCTGATGCAGTAGCCACTACTCCACCACCACGATGAATGCTTACGCCGCAGACCGTATCACCAATTGCATGTGCCCGCCATTTGGTGCTCGACCCCACAGGGCCCTGCTGGAGGTGCGGATTCTCCCATATCCCGACGCTCCCATCGATACCGCCAGCCCATATCTTATAGCCACCATCCTCGCCGGCCGGCATGATGTCAACGCTCATTCTCTGGTTCGAATAAGCTTGTCGCCCCGTAAGCCAACCGAGCAACTGGCCTGTCTTACGGATGTCATACATGATCATTCCATAGCTCTTTCTCTCAGCTATGTATAGATAGCGGCCACATGGACTCCACAGGACTTGAGTTATACCTTGACCACCGATGGATTTGTCACTTTCGGCACCCCGAACAGAGAAGACGCCAATACACTCACCATGTCCGCCAGAATCATACAACGCCACGTTCCTGTTAAATGTACCAGCAGCAAGGACATTCGAGATTGGATCAATGGCGAGAGTCGACACAATTCCACGCATTGTCGTGCCAGGGTTTAGGTGGTCAAGATTACGCTTCTTCCGCCCTGTCTGGAAAGAAGCAACCGGCCCTTGACCTGGTCGGGAGAGATCAAAGGTTGATATGAGTGAATCGGAACCTGCAATAAACCGGCTGCCATCATTGGTACAAACCAGAGAGTGTGGCGTTACATATGCCTCTGTGGTGGTATTGATGAGAGGATAAGAGGCTACGAGGTCGGATGTCAACGCCGAGTACAGCCTGATTGGAAGGTCTCGGATGGTAGACAAGACAAGAGCTGTCGACGGATTTCGCAAGTCAAACAAAGGATATGGGGAGACAGCGAGCACTGGTCCTGCTGAAGGGTGCTTGGGAGTTTCTGGTCGTCGCGATTAGCAGTCTTCTCGTTTGACAGTGTGCTTGATCATGCTTACCGCAGTATGGACTCAATGACAGGGGTTCATCGCGCTCGTTGAGGAGACTAGGAGGGCTTCAACCAAATCAGCATGGACATATGATGAGTCAAGAGTCCGACATACATTATGAACACCCGAATGCGATTGTCGGCGGAGAGTGTAACGACAGTGGTACCGTCCGCTGTCCTAACAGACTCAGCTTGAGGCACGGCAGGGCGATGGTATGTTCACGAACCATTGAGCACTCCTGAAGTAATCGTATTCTATCTTTGCCGTAGGGTTTAAAGCATCTGGCGTATCGCTATAGGTTACGGCTGGACCGGCAGCATCCCGCTTGCTCGTAGCTAGGCACCTCGGCTCTATGCTTGTTGCCATCGAGTAATATGTGAATGGTCAAAAACTTGCGGAAGCATTCGGTCCATGTTCCCTCGCCGGGTACCTTCGACACGATTTGACGCTCGACGGTGTCCCAAGAACGCAATTGTTTCTGAGCGATCTTGATCGAGCCACGCATACGGTGATACTCTTGAATAACGAATGACTGTTTTCTAAGCTTTAGCAAGGATGGACTTGTGGTTGGTTTCGGGATTGAGCAACACAGTAGGTCCATATGCTCAGCCGTACAAACTCCAGAGCAGGCAAACACTACGAACAAACACGGTAAACACAATTTATTGTTGCGGTCCTGCGCGTTGAACAACATCGAGAACGCGATGTTGCTGAGATATCACTAACCTGCTACTTTCCCACCCTCTTAGCTTCACTCGCCAGCCGTCAGTTCTCTTACCCCCACCCACAATACAGTATGGCGTTCAATTTCGGAACCTCGACTAACAAGCCAACCCTCAACCTGGGTACAAGCACCAATGCGCCCACCAATACAGGCACCTCGTTGCTGTATGTAGCACCCCTTGAGTGCCCATATACTATCTTATGCTAATGTTTGTAGGGGTCAGTCCACCCAGCCTCAATCAAACGCGCCCTCATCCGCGCAAATCGACATCGCCCACCTTCGGCCCACCACAAAGTTCGACCAGTTAACACCAGACCTGCAACGAGACATCGAAGCCCTTGATGGCCTAATCCTAAATCAAATACGCCACCACTCGGAGCTGACTGAACTTCTGCCAGCCGTCACTTCTGCCGGTACCAACATTTCTCCCGCGATCGATTATGTATCCCAGAAACTGGATGAGCTAGAAACAGGGTTAGAGAACGACGCTGAAGCCGTCGTCACACTACGCGATGGCGATGTGAAAGAACGCGAGGCCGAGGGGAAGTGTGTTTTCAGAGCTGTAGACCGGTTGAAGGTTCCAAGACAGTATCAAGTCGGACATACGGATAGCATGCAAGGGAGTGTATATGGGGGTGCGGGACTGAGCGGATGGTGGAACAACCCGCAGACATTACGCGGAACGATGAGGGCATCGACCGCGGGTCAGACCATGCAGCTTCCTGAAGACGAACTAGATGAGGGGAAAGGACCGAAGAGCTTGATTGAGCTTTTCAGCAGCCGAACAGACGAGATGGCGGGTATGATGACAGAGAACAGACAGTTGTTGGGTGAGATTGAGGGCTTTGTGGGTGGGTTGGAAGACAAAGTTAGGGGCAAGGAGAGAGAACTGAACGAGAGACTGAATTACGGAGAGAGTGGTGGTGTGGAAAATGAAAGGGAGCATCAGATGCAGCTGCTTCGATACGTGTTCGGAGAGGTGCAGAGGAGTTTATATGATGTTGCAGACAAGGTAGCTGGGTGCAGAGATGGCGTGGCCGAGGTTGGAATGGGACGGTGATGGACAAGAGTGGTCCGATGAACACCATATCAACATGCGCTGTCGAAGACAAAGCACGTCAAACCCCCACAAAGCAACTGAGAGCAAGGGCCTGCTATCTCTACTCGTCACCTTGAGCGTCCGCAGCCTATAGGCAGGATCAGCCAGCAGATTCGTGGCCTTCGAAGCCAGACGAGCAGGTCCGAACCTCTTGGTGCGTAAACACCGAAACTCTACACACTGAGCTTCGACGATTGAACCACGGCTACGTCCTTAGGATTCCGCCATCGCTCGCCATTCGCAAACCAGCAAGTCGCAGATAGGATGAAGCAATGCAGGTCAGAGCCTTCGTGGCTGGCTGGCAGATCCGACTATGACGGCAAAGGATGGGAATACCTTGGCTGGGAAGAAACAGACCGTTGTGTCCCCAAGAAAAACAGCTCGTCAGCTACGAGACACACATTGAGACAGTCTGCAACTTTTCAAAGGATGCAATCTTGCCAGGCTGGGCGGAAACTACCAACCACGCGAATGAGTAAAAGAGAATCGGTCGTGTTTTGTGATTTCGTATTGTTGAGCAGCTTCTCGAGTGCGGGCAAAAACTCGCTAAATCACAATTGCTCGATGCTATTAACCTCGTGACTGCATTGAGATTCTTGAGTATATCAATTTCAAGCCTGTCGATTGGAAGCACGGAAGAACTTTTCGATCTCTGATCGTGGTCATGGCATATATGGCATCACAGTCGAAAGAATTGCTGAACGAAAACCCCGTAAAGACATCACATGTCCCCCAACCTCGTGCACATTAAGGACCGTGAAGCGTCTCAGCCACCTCGCTCCATAACCCTTTGACCTCAGATGGAGACCGCCGCCATGTGATCAGCGATATCCACACCTTTGTGGAAAAACCGACGACCTCGAACTCGCGATACTCCGTCCCACTTCTCCTGCAGCTCCAACCCAAGTTGCTCAATGCCGAAGAGGACGTTGTCACGGAGATCGTACCCAAGCCTGTATAGGAGAGCAAGCTCCGCTTTACCATCGTCGAAAGCGCACTGGACGACGTATAACCGGGCCTCGTATGAAACGCGCAGAGCTTGGTCCGCATAGGCCGCTTGCAGACGGCTGAGGCGCCGACGCGCGGTGTCCTCGCGAGCATTCCACTCTGTGAAGAACACCTCCGTCACGCGCATTCGGACGTCTTCGATGGCCGCCTCGGTCTGTAGTGCGTGGGCGGCACGGTCAAGTTGGCGTTCTTTGTCTGCACGGTGGTACTTGTCGAGGTAGTTCAAATTGTGTTGCTTTCTGTTGAGAACTTCGTGCTGCTGTCGGTACCACTGCTGCCATACTATGCGCCGGCGGCGTTCGCGCTCAATGGATTCGTTGTCGCCATGTGGATAGGTCAGGCTGGCGAAGCCCCCGTTTGGTGGACCGTTGATGATGGAGCTCAGAAGACCGCCTGTTTCCTTGATGCCTTCGTGCCCTTCTCGTTCTCTGTCATGACGAGCCTCGCGCACACTATCAAGGCGATCCTCACGGCCTTCTGGCTCACTACCGTAGCGACGCTGGCGCTGGCAGTCTTCACAATCACAGCGTTCGCGAACCCTTTGTGCCCCTCGCTCGCGCTGTTGCCGTTCTCTCTCACGAGCTCCACGTTCGCGCTGCTCGCGATCATGGCGTGCTTGCGTTCTCCTCTCCTCCTGCACGAGCTCTGCTTGTTTCTTAGCCTCTCGTTCCCGGTCTTCTTGTGCTTTTCGCCGACGTTCATCCTCTCGCTCCCTCGCCTGCTTGCGGATCAATGTCTGTCTTTCGAGCTTTTGGTGCTCAAGTTCGCGCTGTTCAATTCGATCGTAGATTTGCGCTCTGTCGTATTGTTCTTGATGGGGTTTGGCTCTGTTGTAGATTTGCTCAACACGGTGGTGTTGGCACGAACGGCATATCTCTTTGGTGACAACTGTTCTGACAACTCGACCGGCGCAATCCCACACACTAGACTTTGGGGGTGCCCCTAAATAAGTCCTAACAATCTCGCGGCAGGTACTGTTGCAGCACAGAAAGACCTCTTTGGTGATCTCCGTATACACCTCTTCTTCGCTGAACAGCGCGTCACTATAGTACGCCATGACGAAGTGTAGCTTGTTATGGGTTGAGAGATGTGGAAGAAGTAGCCAGATGACCTCGCTTCAATATGCGAGAGGCTGTCAACGGTCTTCTCCTGGCTGTTCGTAAATGGATGGAAGCTCGGGAAGTTGTGGATGAGCGGAAGCCTTAGTATGTCTGATACTGGACAGACGTGGAGAAAGAAAGTGGAAAGACAATGAAGTCAAGTCGCGTGGAAAGAATGCTTATATGTAGTTCCGAACCGTCTAGGGACCACCTGGCTAGGAGGCAGTGGTTTGTGAATGGCTATTGCAAATTCACAACCACAATAGTATGCGCTCCGAACTGCCTGGTGTACACGCGAGGCATCGTGAATGGCTTGCATGATTTAGCTTAGCAATAGAACACAATGCATGACAGCACACATGAAGGCTGAATGGAGTAGTGCTGTGAAGTTCATACTGGTAGTTAATAATTCAACATGACAATACGTACCAAGCACATGAAGGACCCGTTCTGCCATTGACAACAGCAACGGCAGTTGAGTCTTCGATGGTGCACATGTTGTCTCGAGGAAACCTTTGCATCAATGCTATAGGTCGATAGGGTTCTAGTCCTAGCGCTGAAAGTGTGGTAGTGGTATATATTTACTTTGTCCGAGGCTTGGTAGACGGCGAGCCAATGCCAATTATGCCTGAATCAATGTTGATCCAGTTGGCGTGAAACACCACAACGTAGGAATCTACACGATAGTAAGCCGTACTCCATGACCACGCGTCAAAGGTCAGAAAATTGAGAATGAAAGGACGTCAAGAGAAGAAGGAAAGGAGGAGAGTCAGAATGGAAGATATGAGCAAATGCCAAACATGACAAACAAATGATAGCATATCGCTTTGCTTTGCAATTGGGCGAAAGCACATCTGCAAGAACAAACGTTCACTTGCAAACGTGGAACATTTATACATCAATCGTGAGCGAGACGGAATGTTTGCAAGACGATGCAGCTCGGACTAGGCTTTCACGAGATCTCGCTTTTGTTCTTCGTATCGCTTCTTGAATAAATCACGACGACGAAGTCGCTCTGGATGGTCGCGTGGTAGGCGACTTGGTACTCCAGACTAGCATAGCCTCCCTGAAGTGGGCCATCAGCACGCATGCTCAAAAGACCTCCAATGGTTCGTTGGGGAGGGAGATTCCTGTCGTAAGGTCTGATCAGATGTTTACACTGTGATACCGCTATTGTGAGAAACGAGCACGACTGCCACGAAACGATGTGATTCCATGATCAGGTCGGCGGACCCTGTCGCAGTTACCCATGACCTCATGAGTGTGCTGCCAATGGTTGATGGTGCTTGAGGCACAATCGTAATCTCTGGCACGTGGCACTGTATGAAGCGGCTTCTCGTAAGCTGCAAGGAAGCGATGCTATATGTATATCGAACAGCGATCAGATCGAAATGGTGGAATATTCAAGAAGTGATGTACGGGCGGGAGCATGGAAGATACCGAAGTAAAGGGGAGCACTAATGCTTTTTACGTTGGTTGGACGAAACTATACAAGGTACATGCATGGATCTCGAGTCTGGACTGACCAATGGGAACTCGGGTATTGTGCATTACTTTTCAATACCGGCTCGGCCTACTCATACGCCGTTGATTAGACCACTTCTACGGACTTCTTGTTTGTTGCCAACTTTCGGACCAAACGTCCCAGAAATCAGCGCAGCTGACTGATAGTGAAGTGCTTCTCTAACGGTTTATACATTAACTACATCTGGGCGGAACTTGACACACCGACACACACTGTCCCGATGATGATGGATCAATGGTTATGCTCAATACACGATTCAGTACCCATGGATCGGATCCGGGACACCCTTGCAAGCTGGGTACTTGTAATTACGAAAACGGCTGTTTCCGGACTTGCTATATCCACTGCCCAGGAAATGTCAAGCGACTCACTGGCTGCCAATGACATACCAAGAACAGTACCTAGGTAGTGTGCGAGCAAGTTCGAAGCTACTCAGAATGGCTCATTCGCTGACATGCCAAAGGCAACGCTTGCATCGCCAACGTGTCCCTCCCAGATACCGTCTGAGGCCGCGAATAGCTGAAGGAATTCAGCCCACCTGCAGCCACCGGCTACGCAGTCTATCTTTCACCTGCGAAGGGAGGCAACGACAATACGCAGCCTTATGAAAGAGAATCTGGCGGACCCGTCGAGATTGTCTCCTTCGAGGTTTAGTTCCAGTCACAAAACGCTAACTACAGTGTCGTGGCCTCATTCACACCTGTCTCGGTCGAAGCGCAAACGTTAGCTGCTGCTACGGCTCCAACATGCTTCGAGACTCAGCGTTAAGTGGTGCCCTACATAGTCTCCAAAGGGCCCCTGTCCTAGCAGGTTCTGCTGGTGTGAGTCGAGACTTGTCACGGAGGTTCGAGCTTTTGTAACAGAGTTCAGCTACTTACAGCTAGTGTGCACTTACATTGCCACCAACCTACTAATACACAGTATGCGGCTTCTGATGATGAACGAGGGTCATTTTCTGGGCAACGATCGGTCGCGTCTTTGATTCCAGGTCTTTATTATCGTGGCTTCCCACGGCACTGACCCTATCTGTCAGCCATGCTTGGTAGGGAACACCGCACGTGAAGACAGTATGGTCTTGACATATGAGAGCACACGTTCTCAAGCTAGACTGCAGCGCATGTCGATGTCTCATTTCCTCTGAGAAGCTGTTGTGACACTGCAGCTACTCCCTGACACGATGTCAATCATGACCTGCTGCCCCTTGCTGAAAACTAGTTCCTTGAGCCCGGATGTCTGGGAGCACTCATAAGCCTGTGCTTGTTTTCGATAACACGCAGAGGCCATCGCCCATTTTGATTCCATGTATGCCTTCAGGATGCAGTTTCTCAGTTTAGACAGAACCCTGAGGATCTTCGATACACGACAGCAATACCAAGAACTTCCTCTTCTGAGTGGAGATGACGAGGACGACCATGGACAGGCAACAACACACAGTGAGTTGATTCTCTGCTCAGGAAACTCCCATTCACCTAACCTTGCATTGCGACATAAGAAATCCAATCTTCAAGCATCATCAGCAAGCTACAATGCATACTTCAAGCCTTTTGGACCGCCGTGAGGCCTTCAGTGTTGTCGCCAAAACAACGACGAAAAGTTCACCCGACAGCTTGGCTAGATGGAGTTCGAGGAATTGCCTGCTTCATGGTTGTCTTCTACCACAACGGCTTGTTATTGTATCCCGGTCACTGCGACGCATGGAAGAAAGGTGACGCGCACATCTTCAGACTCCCCGTCCTGAGGATGCCTTGCTCTGGGCCAGCCATGGTGGACGTTTTCTTCGTCATCAGTGGATATGCATTAAGCTACAGACCTCTTTCACTCGTGCGGACGGCCGACTTTGCTCGCTTTGCGGAATCGCTTTCCTCGGCCATATTCAGAAGAGCAGTCCGGCTCTACCTCCCGGTTGTGTTCCTCACTTTCCTCAATGCCATGTTGAGCTACCTCAAGCTTTTTGATCCTGCTGGAGCAGACCATGTACCCTACCATGCTACCTTCTGGACGACTTTGTGGGCTTGGCTGGACGACCTAGTGACAGGGCTGAACCCTCTCAACATCGACAAGAGACATTCGTGGAACATGAAAGGCCTTCGGTATGCAATCGGCATGTGGACCATCCCCTTCGAGTACCGCGGCTCCATTGTCGTATTCGTACTCCTCTTGGCATTAGGCCGGGTACGCCCGTTATTACGCTTCAGCATCCTCTCCATCACAGTATTTTACCTCCTCGCGCAGGGACAATGGGACGTCTTCCTCTTTGTCTCGGGAATAATCTGCTGCGACTTCCACAACTACCTGGACAGTCGGAAGCCACCATCCTCTCCTTGGGATGCAACCACAGAGAAAGATGAGCGGCGTAGCCGTACCCTTTACATCGTCAAGAACGCCGGCCTCATCTGTGGTCTCCTCCTTCTCCTGGCCGTGATCACCATGCCCGAATCAGCCGGCGACATCCACCTCTACACCACCATACGCTCAGTCAAACTACACAGCTGGGACGGCCTTCCCGCCGTAGGACGTCTTCCCATCTGCGTGGCCTCCGCCTTGTTGGTATTCTACGTCGGCCAGTCCCAGCTCTTCCGCAACCTCCTGTCCTCTCCGTTCCCGCAGTACCTTGGCGAGAACTCGTTTGGAATATACCTCATGCACGTCACCTTGATCAACAGCCTAGGACGTCCTTTGATGCGTGCGCTGGTTGCCTGCTCCGACAGCTTAGGTCTCCGGCACGGGCGGTTTGCGCAGCTAGGTTCCTGGTTGGTCTTTTTGGTGTATGCTGCAATTGCTATTCCGGTCCTGTTTTGGATCAGTGAAATGGTCACTCGATATGTCGACAAGAAGAGCGTGGCGCTGGCTAGATGGTTGGAGCAAAAGTGTACTGGCTAGCAGGAGACCAAGGAAGATTGGGCCCATATCTTGCATTTTGTGACCTCGTAACAATGTCTCTTCTGCCGTGTCGTGTAGAAGCGTGCAGATCACTAGAATATACATATTGTTCGTCTACAACCTGATCTCTTGTCCCGATACTCCGCTGCCACGGTCGTGGTCAATGAAAGTCGTAATGTCCCTGAAGGGAAAACGTGTATACTGCTTTCGGCGTGCCGCCAACATCACGTTACTTGATACACTTTGCGCCTAAGCGACATCCATTCGCTGCAATCATTCCCAGCCAAGCCAGAGACCTACGCGGGTAGGTTGGACGCTCGAACCGGATTGTTGTGTTCAAGGAGAGCAGGCGAGCATCGGTTCAAAGTCACATGCTAGTTAATGGACTGACAGCCAAGAAAACGGAACAGGGAGTCAACATAGTTTGATTCACATTTGGACAATAAAAAGAGAAAGTGCTATTGTCCGAGGTAGTCATCAAGAACAATATTGTGATTAGACCCCCTGTCATCACCGCTTGTGCTGCCTTTCAATAGAAAGTTTGCTACTCGAACATTGTGCATCTTAACAGACCACTAGCGGTTCAGAGACTATGCCGGATTACCCATTCTAGCCAAATGAGTGCCCAAATAAAGACTGAAGGAACCATGCCCGCCTCTGACCGAAGGCTCACGTGCGTCAACGACGTCTTCGAGAACTCTGGTTATCTTGCTCTTCCTTGATTTGTTCCTCCAGATTCAACACGAGCGATCGAAGGGCAGTGACCAGGGGATGAAGACCATAGCCGAGCTTGGTCTTCTCTTTCTCGTCGTCTCGTCTCCACCGATAGACTGCCTTCAGGCTCTTCAAACGCTCGTGTTTCGACAGCCCTCGACAATTCCGAGCAAAGTCCCTCTGCTCGGGGGTTAGCTCCTGTCCTGCTTGCCATTGCCTCATGTTCCATTCGCTAAAGAAGACATTGCATGTAGCACGAAGCTGGTTTTCATGCTCATTGTCCTTGTCATGTTGTCTGATCATGGTGTCGAGTTGACGAGCCTTCGCGTTACGTCTTTCATCCCACACTCTTCGCCTCTCCATTTCGGCGGAGTCATGCCGAGGACCTCGATAATAATGACGCTGCAAGTTCTCATACTCCTGTTCTTTGCACATGTCTTCTTTGACCCTTGCAATATCGTCGCTCTGCTTCTGGGACCAACGGTTGAAGAGACGTTGACGGCGGCCTTCTTTCAAAATAGCGCGTACGTCACCCGACTCGTAAGGAACGCTGTTGAACCCACCATCAGGAGGCCCGCCTGGTCGGGAACTGAGCTGGCCTTGGATAGTCGCGTAACCAAACGAGGCTCGGGTGCTTGCTTGGGCAGGCTTGACCTCGACTTTGTGGGTGGTAGCTTCTCTTTCTTCGTCTGGGGCTTGGTTCTGTGGTCGATGACCTCCCTGACTGGACCTTCTCTCGGTTTCGTCAGCGGTGTGAGCCCTGGCTTTGTTTCCGCTAGTCTCTTGTGGCTGTGGCCGCTCTCGCTCCCAGCTCCCTTGCGAGTCGACCTGTCTTGGTTCTCGTCGGCCATTCATTCCCGGTTGTGCTGGCGAACTATCATCGAAGGCAACGTTGCGCCCGCCATGCTGTGGACTGTGCCGTAGATGTGTGATTTCGGTTCTTACGACGCGTCCTTGGGAGTCAATGGTAGCACCTGGAGGGGGTTTGGCATGTACAGATCTTGACGACTCATGGAGGGTGCTCATACAACAACCACACAACTCGCGCCAAAGTTCGGTGTAGCCATCATAGTAGCTCATGTTGGCTTCTGCATACACCAGATACCGCTTCGCACTCTTTGGCTGATGAAGTTAGTTGTGTTGCTGATGTACGGCTCCGTGAAAGGATGTACGGATGTTAAGTCGAGTATTTCAGTGACATCGGAACCGAGATCGCTTTGCGTGTTGCGTTGTCTGGTTTAGGCAGTGTCTCAGGACAACAAAGATGTGTTCTTTCATAGTTAACGCAGTATCTAAGCTGCGTACACTGTACAACCTGCCGCTCGGAAGGGACTGGTAATAAGGCATTATACTTCCAGTCTCCAGGGCAATTCTGGCTACGCAGAGAATTCTGAGCAAGTAGGTGATAAACGTAACAGTAAGATTGGACCAGCTCAGGACGTAGTCATGTTGGCTGTCACACACGGTGTGCTTGATAAGCTATCCGGACCTGCTTGCTTGACCACATCTTATACATTGCCAGGCTCAACCACGCCATACGTGCTGCTATGTATTCAAGTCTTCTGACAACGCCATATGCTGCGTGAAGCTCGTTTCGATAGAGCTCTGGAGCTGGAATAGCAAGGCGAGCGTGGCCTCGATGGGACCGGTCATAGCTTGCAGTAGTGATGAGTCGTGCAACTATTGCTCTTTCTCGGAGCCGTGGCGAACACTACAAATCAGTGGAGTTGACTTAAGGGAATAATAACAGTGATGTCTGTTGGGAAGGGAATTCTGTACCACTGGGGAATCATTGAAAACGATACCTGGTATGCCGGTGTGGAATAAGCTCTGTAGCAAACGTAGCAAATACCGTGCCACTCCTCACCAACTTGCTCCTCATCTCGCCCCTTTCTCATTCTCCGTCTGTTGGTCTGGTATTCTCAAAGGGTCAAAGCAATGCTCTGTGACTGTGCAAGAATTGCCAGTCATCGGACCTTGACCCGGAAAGTTCCTGGTAAGGCTGGACACACCGCAGCTTCGATTTCGAACATAAGAACTTCTCGTCGATCAGCATAAGGAGCACGCAATTCCAACAATCAGCAGCTCGTTTCTCGTATGCACCGTAAAGTCCTCTAGTATTCTACCACATTTGTCCCTGTCAAATTCGGCTTGACTTCTTTTCCATCAAGCCAGTCCTTGCACTTGGCGTAAAGAATATCTCTTTCTGGTCCATGAGAGCTCAAGTCCAGCTTTGGCTGTCTCCCGACTTTGGCTTCCATCCAGCACAAGTATCGATATCCACTATGGGTTGGTCAGCTCAATACACACGAACCACACTTCGAGTACTCACGGTGGGTAGTCTTTCAAATCCTCCTCCGGAATGTCAAATGTGCCCAGACTTGGATTTACTGCTACCATCTTGTCCTTGTCGAACAGTAAAGTCATGAAACAAACACCCCATCTGCTACTCCTTTTCTCAAGCAGGAAGAAGAACCTGCAGTCCGCTTCGTTGTCCATCTCAATACCATTGACCGTTATTCGACACGTGATTGTTACCTTCATCTTGCTGACCGCACGGTTCCCTTGTACATCAACCGTCTGACCTGTAATCCGGTGTAAGATGTAAATAAAGTCCTTCTGATTGGCGAAGCCTTCCTTGGACTTCTCGATGAATTCGTCGATTGTGCCTTGCGACCACGATGTGGTGATGTAGGCGTTATCGTGGAACATGGACCGATAGTTACGCCATTCGGCAGCATCACGATACACGGGCCATCCCTCGCAGATCTCACGAATCTTGAAGCGTTCGAGAACATCTGCGTCTGTTCCGGTGGCGTTGTTCCGCGAGGCATTGGAAGGATAGGTGGAGGAGGGTGGCTGTGTGGTTGGGTACAGATCCTCTTTCGCGCCCACGTTGCTTGACATTTTGGAAGTAGTAGTTCTCAGTTTGCTTTGCTAGACCTTGACGATGTCAGCTCGAAGAAGGAGACCGTAGTGTTGGGGCAACTATGTATATACCCGTCCATCATTTTCATAACGTCATCGTGGTGTCACTATGAAGAGATTATGCATGCCTTCCATATTTCGGCAGTTGTATACAATTCACGCTCTGCCGGATACGACCGGCCTACGAAGTTTTCACAGAAGCTGGCAAGAAGTGCACATGAGAGTCTTGATCACGAACAGTCCCATAGAGAGTTTCGTCCACACAACCTCAACATCGTACTTCCGATCATCGGCGTGCAAGGAGCATATTTCCGTCTGTTTCTGGTAGACGCATCAATCTGCAATCTTGCGCTCAGAGATCGCAGCATCCCTATGTAGGCTGTCCTCACATTACTAGGTGACCTCGTAGACATACTTCTGAACAAGTTGAATTGTGTTGAGGCCGAACTCAGCCAGGCTTTGAGTTGTCAGGGGTAAGCACACTTGCAGTCTTGGCTGGCATGAGATCATCGCCAGTGACATCATCGAGGGGCCAGACTCGAAGCACAATGGCATTTCGCACGCAGCTCACACATTCTCGTACTGCATCTCATTTGACAATACTTTGACCAGGGTATACACAGCTCACTTCTCATATCACGAATCTACATTACAAGCTCAAACAACAACCTTCAGCAATCATGACTTCCAACGTTGGTGGCGCCGGTGTGTACGAGGCAAAGGACCAACGCACAACCTCAAACGAGGACGCTCCCAAGCCCACTCGCAACGAGGAGGGAGAGAAGCACTCGCACCAGGCCAATGACCCCAGTACGTACCACTTACAGCTGTGAGAAGCACTTCCAAACCTCTCGCGTGCTCTCTCGTTACCTTGCTAACACCTGTTCTGCAGAGGACGAGCGCTCTATCGGCAACCGATTGAACGCTGCAAAGGCACAAAACGAAGGCGACGACCCAAAGGGAAAGAAGCTCGACGACGAGAACGAGCTCGCCAAGGAGGACCCTACTGCACCAGCTAAGTCGCACGGTAACGAGCCATCCAAAGGCGCAAAGATAGACAAGAGCATCCAGGACGAGGAGGAAGAGATGATCAGAAAGAAGGATGAAGCCAAGGCGCAAAGCAAAGCTGCGAAGCACTAGAAATCTCCTCCAAAAGGCCAATGAAGCATGCCATTTTGTTCATATGCATGACGGCTCGATAGTAGTCGAGGACAGGAACGGCGTGAGATGGAAAGCATAGCATAAGCCAAATGAACACCCACCAATGGAGGTCCGCTATAATCGGAATGGTTGACCACGAACGAGCGTTTGTTTACCATATACGTGTTTCCGATCATTTCTCTCCGTGAAAGCTTTCCTGGCATTCGAAACCCCCAGGGCGGGCATGATTATGGAACAAGTTATGCTCCCGAACAAGGCACTCCGTGATCACTGATCGGCTTCTTATGACTGCACGAGCCTGAGACATAGTTGCGGACGGTACCCATCGATACCCTTCGTTTCTCTGTGCGCGGCGTTTCTCTTGCTAGGGAGGACGATTTGACTACTTGGCTAGTTCACTCGTCATCATGCCATTTCTAAGGTACTCTGAGGAACTCACACAGCACACTTCAGTCCTACCATATCCTTCTTAGCGGCAGTCGAGAACAGAGGAAAGTTTCAGCTGCATTGTGGTCGTCTTCCTTGTCATGGGCGCTGGGATCAAGCGTCTCAGTGTCAGATTGCAGGCTACCCGAACACATACGCTACACGGACACCTGTGTATGCTGTTACGCAATCTCGACAGCCAAAGTCAGGTCAGCGAGATTATCAGCATCCGTGGTAGGTGAAGGAGGCATGTTTGCACGCTGGTGGGTGTTGTAGAGGTACCTGCTGTTGTCTGCTCGCCCGCACCTCGGCTACATCTTCCGTTCTCCATCTCAATCCACCTACGAGTAGTTACTGCATAGCGGTGGACGCAACCGTTCAGCGATAATGTAGCCGTGGTGTCACCACAAGTAACTCGCATGAGTTACGGTCTCTGCGTTGTATTGCCAATGGGTCTTTGACCCGTCCATGCTGGACTTCTACCCTCTATTTTGAGACTGCGCCAAAGCTCCTCTTTCCCTTATCGTCGCAGCTAACATGGCAGCTCCTCTCTCGCATGATTCCACCATCTTGATCGTTGGCGCCGGTACATGGGGCTGCTCTACTGCCCTCCACCTTGCTCGTCGTGGCTACAAGCGTGTTACCGTTCTTGATCCATACCCCGTTCCTTCACCCATATCCGCCGGCAACGATATAAACAAGATCCTTGAGCTAGACTCTTCTGGAGGAGAAGACGAGGAAGAAAGATATGTCTCCAATCGACTGATGGAAGCTACCACCGAGGCGTGGCTCAACGATCCTATCTTCAAGCCATACTACCGCGACACAGGATGCATTGTCAGTGCAACCACGGAGCCTGGGCGGAAGTTCATGAATGCAGGAGATGGTCCGAGTGAGGCAAGTGGTTGGGTCAAGCTGGAAAACAAGGATCAATTTCGAGCCACGATGCCGCAGGGTGTGTTGACTGGAGATTTCCCCGGTTGGCAGGGCTGGTGGAAGAAGACTGGTGCTGGCTGGGTACACGCAAGGAAAAGTATGGAGAGTGCTGCGAAAGAAGCTGAGAGACTCGGTGCTGAATTCATCACGGGCGAGACGAAGGGTCAGGTGAAGACCTTGATCTACGAAGATAGCGATGTTAAGGGTGCAAGGACTGTCGATGGTCAAGAGCACCGAGCAGATCGGACAATCCTATGTGCTGGAGCTAACGCCGCATCAATTTTTGATATGCAAGACCAGCTTAGACCAACAGCCTGGACTCTTGCGCACATCAAGATGACTGCGGAGGAGGTAAAGCTGTATAAGGATCTTCCCGTTCTCTTCAACATCGAAAGAGGATTCTTCATGGAGCCGGACGAAGATAACCAAGAGCTCAAAATCTGCGACGAGCATCCAGGGTATTGCAACTGGACTTCTGACCCACAGAACTCAAAGCGAACGAGCGTTCCCTTTGCGAATCATCAAATACCCAAAGAGGCTGAAATCCGTGTACGCGGCTTTCTGCACGAGACAATGCCCCATCTCGCCGATCGCCCGCTGACTTTTGCACGTATCTGCTGGTGCGCTGACACACCAAACCGAGCTTTCCTGATCTCCCAGCATCCAAACTATGCTTCACTTATTCTCGGAGTTGGTGGCTCAGGCCATGGATTTGTCTACATCCCTGCGATAGGTGGTTTCATTGCAGATGCAATGGAGGATTGCTTAGATAAAAAGATGAAAAACCACTTCAGATGGCGCCCGGAGACCGCAGTCAACAGACAATGGGATGCTTTGCAAGACAGATTTGGCCCGGATGGTAGCAATCGAGTGATGGACTTGCAGGATATATCGGAGTGGACGGACATACCTTCAAGGCTATAGTCCTCGTAGGTCTGTAACTGTGAACATGCTATAACCCCTGCACACTGTAATAGACATCTGCCTATCGCGAACCCAGAGAGTCGTCGAGTCTTCGAGCGTCATGCCAAGTGTGTGCCTGTCGGTAATCAGGTTGACCACGGTACCGGATTTGCAGAGCCGGGAAATTGTGCTGAAACGATAGTCTGGGGACGGCACCCCAGACTGGCTCTTCCTTGGTCGAAGGTGGCACGGGGAGAACGGAAGCTGTGAAAAAAGGATTCAAGTGCCGTGCCCCTGCTGATCTACAGTGTATGCAAGTAGAAAACGTGCAATAACCAAGTTCGGGGATTGGTTCGTCCACGACGGCAGAAGGCCCATGCTTGTACACCCGTCTCGATGCCGGACAGGGAGGCGACGGACGTCGTCAAAGGACTGGCTGCGATATACACGTGGAGGCATGACAGTGATGGAACAGAGTGAGAGCAAAACATAGTTTGCAGGGAAGCGAGAAGTCGAGCAGTTGAGAAGTTGAGAAGATGAAGAAACCAGACCGCTTTGCTGAGGAGCAACCAACGTCATGGCGTGCACAGTACGTCGAGTGTGCGAATTCGACGGTAACCCGTAACGTGCGCGGCTCACCAACTTGAACACCAACTTGAACATCCCACTCTCTTCCAACCATCCTCGCACGCACATCTCGCCTCGTCTGCTGCTTGCGCTGTCCGCCATACCCTTGCGACACGTGTCTCTTCCCTCACTGACCGCCGATTGAGCCTTTTGCACACTGACTCGGCTTGCAAGCTTGCGGACCCAGCATTGCATGGCGTCTCAGATGCGATAATCATTGCTTCAGACGTATACTTTTCGGGATTCCGCCGAACGTTCCTAGCGAATCAGTCGACGCACGCCCCGAGACCGCTGTGCACAACTTGCCAAATGTCCTCCCCATGTCAACTC
>Ga0210040_10001690_pt1 | contig 32756 bp, 29 predicted proteins | sample CryGeyCG12114_NA_FD_185462 | JGI IMG/M metagenome (GOLD analysis project Ga0210040, IMG submission 185462) | Groundwater microbial communities from aquifer - Crystal Geyser CG19_WC_8/21/14_NA (SPAdes) (version 2) | ecosystem: Environmental > Aquatic > Deep subsurface > Groundwater | place: USA...
CGCGCAGGTCGAGCAGCGCCTTCTTGACGTCGGAGTCGACGGCGGCGAGGGAGATCATCAGGTGCTCGGTGGCCACGAACTGGTCACCGAGCTGGGCGGCCCGGTTCTCGGCGTCGGCGAGCACCCGAGCGAAGGCGCCGGACAGCTGGGGCTGCGCGACCGAGGAGCCGGCCGCCGAGGGCAACTTGGCGATCGCGCCCTGCGCAGCCGCGTCGACCACCGCCGGGTCGGCGCCGACCGCGGTGATCAGCGGCGCGACGGTGTTGCCCGGCACCAGCAGCAGCGCGTGCAGCAGGTGCGACGGCTCGACGTTCGGGTTGCCGGTGGTCAAGGCGTTCCGCAGCGCGGTCGAGACAGCGTCGCGGCTCTTGGTGGTGAGCTTGTTGGTGTCCATCAGCGGTGTCCTCTGGTCGTGCTGGCGAGGATGGTCCTCGTGTTGAGCCTACGTCGCTCAACTTCCCTCGCGGCCCAGTATGCCAGGTTGAGCGGGCTCCGCTCAACCCAGGACGGAACCGCTCTGCGCGCGGTGCCGGCAGGGGGTTCGGCACCGGTGGCGGGCTGTCTGCGGCGGGGGCGACGACTCCAACCGAGTTCCGGTTTGCAGTCCCGGAAGACCCACCCATCCCTCCGAGGAGGACCGTGAAGCTGCTGCTGACGTCTGCAGGCGTCAAGAACCCGAGCATCCAGGAGGCGCTGCTCGGCCTCCTGGGCCGACCGATCGAGGAGTCGAGCGCCCTGTGCATCCCGACGGCGCAGTACGGCCACCCGTGGCGCGGGCCGGCCTCGGCCTGGGAGTTCGTCTCCGGCCGGGGCTCGCTCCCGATCTGCGACCTCGGCTGGAAGTCGCTGGGCGTCCTCGAGCTGACCGCGCTGCCGAGCGTCGGCGAGGAACGGTGGGTCTCGTGGGTCCGGGAGGCGGACGTGCTGCTGGTGGCCGGCGGTGACGCGGCCTACCTCAGCCACCGGCTGCGCCGCTCCGGGCCGGCGGACCTCCTGCAGTCCCTGCCGGACCTGGTCTGGGTGGGGCTGAGTGCCGGGAGCATGGTGCTGACCCCCGGATCGGGCAGGAGTTCCTCAGCTGGACGCCGCCGGACGGGAGGACGGCAGCGTCGAGGTCATCTCGGAAGGGTCCTGTCGGCATTTCCCCACCGCGGTCGACGCCGGGCGCTGGTGAATCGGGCGCCGTGGTCGCCCCGCTGCCCACGCTGCGGGTGCGACTGCGTCCGTCCCTCAGGGCGACCTCAGCTCCTCGGCAATGCCTGCACCAGCGGCCGACCGGACGGGTCGTCCGGGTCGGCCGTAGCCAGGTGCACGGGCCACTCCGGGGACAGCGAGGCCAGCGCGTCCACCCAGGCGCGGTCGCCGTCCTGCTCGCTGGCTGGGCCGGGGCGCTTGAGGAGCAGGGCGACCGACGCCACCGGGAGGTGGTCGAGCATCCGCCGCAGCCCGTCGACGTCCTCGACCCCCGGGAAGGTGGGGAGGTCGTCGACCGGCACCACCACGGGAGCCGGGGTCCCGTCGGTGTCGAACATGACGACCCAGAGGCTGCGACCGGCGGAGCCGCCGCGGCGCAGCAGGGCCTGCCAGAGGAGGGTCAGGTCGTCCAGGGTGGTGACGCGCTGGTGGCGGAGGTCCGCCAGGTCCGGTGTGGTCATGGTCAGAGCCTGCCGCCGCGCCACCCCTCGTCCGAGTTGTCCACAGCGTCGGCCTGGAAGGGTGGTGCGGTCGGACAGCCGGCCGTTCGACCCCTCTCGTTCGCCCGCTTCAGCGCCAGCCGAGCTCGGGAGCGACGTGCTCGAGCAGCGACTGGAGCAGATGGACGTTGTAGTCGACGCCCAGCTGGTTGGGCACGGTGACCAGCAGCGTGTCGGCGGCCGCGACCGCCTCGTCCTGCGCCAGCTCCCGCACCAGCTGGTCCGGCTCGCCCACATAGGTCTTGCCGAACCGGGCACGGCCGCCGTCCAGCAGGCCGACCTGGTCCTCGCTCCGCGGGCCCTGGCCGAAGTAGGCCCGGTCGAGGTCGCTGACGATGGGCAGGATGCTGCGGCTGACCGAGACCCGGGGCGTGCGCTCGTGGCCGGCCTCGGCCCACGCGTCGCGGAACCGCTGGATCTGCTCCGCCTGGAGCTGGGAGAAGGGCACGCCGGTGTCCTCGCTCAGCAGGGTCGAGCTCATCAGGTTCATGCCCTGCTGGGCCGTCCACTCGGCGGTGGCCCGGGTGCCAGCGCCCCACCAGATCCGCTCCCGCAGTCCGGGCGCGTACGGCTCGAGCCGCAGCAGTCCGGGCGGGTTGGGGAACATCGGCCGCGGGTTCGGCTCGGCGAAACCGCGCCCCTCCAGCACCTCCAGCAGGACCGCGGTGTGCTGGCGCGCCATCTCGGCGTGGTCGGAGCCCTCCGCGGGCACGTGGCCGAAGTAGCGGAAGCCCTCCACCACCTGCTCGGGCGACCCCCGGCTGATGCCGAGCTCGAGTCGGCCACCCGAGATCAGGTCGGCCGAGCCCGCGTCCTCGGCCATGTAGAGCGGGTTCTCGTAGCGCATGTCGATCACGCCGGTGCCGATCTCGATCCGGCTGGTCCGGGCGCCGACGGCGGCCAGCAGCGGGAAGGGCGACGCGAGCTGTCGCGCGAAGTGGTGCACCCGGTAGTAGGCGCCGTCGACGCCGAGCTCCTCGGCCGCGACGGCGAGCTCGATGGACTGGGTGAGCACCTCGGCAGCCGAGCGCGTGCCCGAGTGGGGGGACGGGTTCCAGTGCCCGAAGGACAGAAAGCCGATCTTCTTCATGTCCGGCCCAACATCGTTAAACTCTCAATTAGTCCGGGGCCCGCGGGCAGGTTCCGCGGTCGGCCCCGCCCGCCGAGGTTTGGCTGCTCAGGCTGTGACGCGGACGCCCTTCCAGAAAGCCAGCCGGTCCTTGATCTGGGCAGCACCGTCCTTCGGCGTCGGGTAGGTCCAGGCCGCGTCCACATTTGTCTGGCCGTCGACGGAGAGGCTGTAGTAGCTGGCGGTGCCCTTCCACGGGCAAACGCTGTGCGTTTCGGTGGGCGTCAGCACTCCCGGGACGACGGACTCCGGCGGGAAGTAGTGGTTGCCCTCGACCACCACCGTGTCGTCCGACTCGGCGATGACGGTGTCGTTCCAGATGGCTCTCACGGGGTTCTCCTCGTCGTGGTGGAGCCTCCAGTCTCGCGTTCAGGTCCAACCGATGCGGAGCCGCTCTTCGTCGCCCAGGCCCGGCACCCGCCAGATCGACAGCCCCTGTGGACAACTCGGACGGGAGCCCGTCCTCAACCAGCCTGAGGGGCATGAACACGTCCCTCAGCTGCGCGTCCCGAAATCGGCAGCTGCCGCCGACAGCGCCGCGCGCTCCGCCGCCGTCGGCGCGTCAGTCCTGCGTCGGGGGCCGGACCGGGAAGGGCGCGGGCGGCACCACGCCGACCCAGGAGATGCCGGTGGCCGGGTCCTTCCTCAGCACCACGTTGCCCAGCGGCTCGTAGATGTCCTCCACGAGCTCGCGTCCCGAGCTCTCCGGGTCTCCCCTCTCAACATGCGGCGGGTAGACGCTCCGGTGCCCCAGCACCCCGACCGAGTCGGCCAGCTCGTGCCTGAACAGCACGCACACCGCGTTCGGTGGCTCCACCCACGCGTCCAGCACTTCGACGCGCCACAGGTCAGAGGGTCCTGCCTGGGGCAGGTACTCGAGGAAGGCCCGCAACACCCGCTCCGGCTCCGCGGCCTCGACCTCCTGGCCGTCACTCATTTCAGCTCCCAACGAAAGGCACTCACCATGCACCGACCATTCTTCCGGCTCCTGATCGCCCTGATGGCGGCAGCGCTCCTACTCGCACCGGCCAGGACTGCGGCCGCGCACCCGCCGCCGGCGGGCTACCCGACCGGGAAGGTCAAGACCACCGCGTTCAACGCGACCCTAGGCCCCATCCCCATCAGGCAGGGCTACTTCGACGCCGACGCGAACCAAGGTTTCGGATTCGACAAGGCGTACCACAAGCACAACCTCTACACGCTCAGCGCCCAGAAGCGGATCATGCTGTCGCCCACGATCTCCAAGCAGACCAACGGCAACTACCGGCTCAAGCTGTACGCGGGCCGGTATCGGTGCTCGGGCTCGACCTGCACCCTGGTGGACAAGCGCACGGTGCTCGGGATCCACGACGGTCGGTCCTACAAGGTCTACCGCGGCTGGCCGGTCGGCGGGATCATGGGGATGAAGACGGCCTACTGCAAGAACCCCGACAAGTCGTGGAAGTGCCCGAACTGGGTGACCCCGGCCATCGACCACCCCGGGTTCCGGACCGCGGCGGCCGAGCAGAGTCCTTCCGCCCGGGCTGCGGACGGACCAGCGCCGGTGTTCAGCGCCGCCGACCGTCGGCTCTTCGCCGACGTGGACAGCGGCCGGGCACGCCTGGCCTCCTCGCCCACCCGGCTGCCGACCTCGATCCCGGCGTCGCGCTGAGCCCGACCCGCCCGGGTAGCCGCGAGCGGGAACACGACAGAGCCCCGTGGCCACGGCGACAGCCGTGACCACGGGGCTCCTCGTTCGGGCACCGCCTCAGCGGGACGTGATGGCCCTCGGCGCACCCCGCCGACGGGCGGCGCCCAGGTGGACGCCACCGAGCGGGTCGGCGGTGAAGACCCGACCGCCGGCCTGGGCGGCGCGGGCATGGGCGAGCAGCTCGTCCACCTCGGCCACGTGCGCGCGCAGGGCGTCGATCTCGTCCTGCATGTGCAGGATCCGGCGGATGCCCTCGAGGTTGATGCCCTCGTCCTGGGACAGGCGCTGGATCAGCCGCAACCGGGCGATGTTGCGGGCGGAGTAGCGGCGTCCGCGCTTGGCCGTCCGCTGCGGCGAGACCAGACCCATCCGGTCGTAGGTCCGCAGCGTCTGCGGGTGCATCCCGGCCAGCTGGGCGGCCACCGAGATGACGAAGACCGGCGCGTCGTGGTCGATCCGCTGCGGGAGCTCTGATGCCGACACCACTGCCTCCCGCTCAGGCCCTGGTGAAGAGCTTCGCGCGCGGGTTGACCTCGCCCACGGCGGTGCCGAAGGACGTCAGCGCGGCCCGGGCCTCGTCGCTGAGCGACTCGGGCACCACGACCTCCACCGAGACGAGCAGGTCTCCGCGGCTCCCGTCGCGCTTGGCGACACCCTTGCCCCGCACCCGGAAGGTCCGCCCGTTGGGCGTCCCGGCCGGGACGCGGAGGGTGACCGGGACGCCCCCGAGGGTCGGCACCTCGATCTCGGCCCCCAGCGCCGCCTCGTTGAAGGTGACCGGCGCGGTCAGGGTGAGGTTGTCGCCCTTGCGGCCGAACACCGGGTGCGAGCGGACGTTGACCACCACGTAGAGGTCACCGGCCGCACCGCCGTTCTCGCCGGTGCCGCCCTTGCCCTTCAGCCGGATCCGCTGCCCGTCGGTGACGCCGGCCGGGATCCGCACCTGCATCGTCCTGGTGGAGCGTCCCCGCCCGGAGCCGTGGCAGACCGGGCACGGGTCGTCCACGACCATGCCGCGTCCGCGGCAGTCCCGGCACGGCTCGGTCACCGCGAAGACGCCGCCCGAGGTGGAGGTCTGCATGCCGCTGCCCTCGCAGGTGGGGCACACCTTCGGTACCGTCCCCGCCTTGGCGCCGGTGCCGTGGCACTGGTCGCAGGCGGCGTCGGAGACCATCTGCATGCCCACGGTGACGCCCTCGATCGCCTGCAGGAAGTCGACCGTCACCTCACCCTCGACGTCGCTGCCGCGCCGTGGCCCGCGCGAGGCGGAGGTCCGCTGCGTCCGCGTGGTGCCACCGGCGCCGTTGAACAGCCCGCCGAAGATGTCGGAGATGTTGGAGTCGCCGGCCTGGCGGAACAGGTCGTCCACCGGGCCGCCTGCCCCGCCGGCCCCGCCGCTGCGCGGGAAGCGGAAACCGCCGCCCCCGAACAGCCGCCGGGCCTCGTCGTACTCCTTGCGCTTGGTCTCGCTGGAGAGCACGTCGTTGGCTTCCGACATCTCCTTGAAGCGACGCTCCGCCTCCGGGTTGCCGGGGTTCTGGTCCGGGTGGTTCTCCCGGGCCAGCTTCCGGTACGCCTTCTTGATGTCCTCGGGCTTGGCGTCCTTGGCCACGCCCAGGACCTTGTAGAAGTCCTTCTCGACCCAGTCCTTCGTGCTCACGAGCGCCTCCCTCCGGTGGTGGTCAGCACCCGCAGGCTGCGGGTGCCGGTGCGGTCCTGCTCACTGCTCCGGTGCGGGGGCTGGCTGCTCGCCCGTCTCGTCCGGGGACGTCTGCGCCGCCGCGGCCGGAGCGGCGCCGGCCTCCGGCTCGGCCACGGCGACGCGCGCCGGGCGGAGCACCCGCTCGCCGATCCGGTAGCCGGGCTGGAGGATCTCCACGCAGGTCGGACCGTCGATGCCCTCGGCGTGGGCGTGCATCAGGGCCTCGTGGATGTGCGGGTCGAACGCGTCGCCCTTGGTGCCGAAGGTCTCCAGGCCGTACCGGCTGGTGAGCCGCTCGACCTCGTCGCCGACCGCCTTGAAGACCCCGGCGAGCTCGCCGTGCTCCCGCGCGGACCGGACGTCGTCGAGCACCGGGAGCAGGTCCTTGACGAACCCCTCCAGGGCGACCTTGCGGGTCAGGTCGCGGTCCCGGTCGACCCGGCGCTTGTAGTTGACGTACTCGGCCTGCAGCCGCTGCAGGTCAGCGGTCCGCTCGGCGAGTGCCTGCTGCAGCTCATCCACCTGCTGACCCCCTCCTGCCGGGGTCGTCGACCCCTGCTCCGCCGCGGCCGGGTCGCCCCCGGGGCCGGGAGCCGCAGCGGACTGCGGCTCCCGGACCTCGAAGGTCTCCGGGTCGATGCGGCGGCGGTCGCGCACCGTCGGCCCCTGGGGCTCCTGCCCCTCCTGCTCCTGGTCGTTCACCGGCGCTCGCTCGAGGCGGAGTCGTCGTCCACGATCTCGGCGTCGACCACGTCGTCGTCGGCGGCAGCACCCGTGCTGGAGCCGTTGGACTCGGCGTCGGGGCTGGGCTCGCCCGCCTCGGACGAGGCCTGCTGGGCCGCCGCGGCGGCGTACATGGCCTGGCCGAGCGCGGCGCTGGTGGTGTTCAGCTTCTCCATGGCGGCCTTGACCGCGTCGTCGTCGGTGCCTTCGAGGGCGGTCTTGACCTCGGTCAGCGCCTCCTCGACCGGAGCCTTGACGTCGTCGCCGATCTTGTCGCCGTTCTCGGCGATCAGCTTCTCGGTGCGGAACACCAGGTTGTCGGCCTCGTTGCGGAGCTCGATGGCCTCGCGACGGAGCCGGTCCTCCTCGGCGTGCGCCTCGGCCTCCTGCACCATCCGGCTGATGTCGTCCTTGCCCAGGGCCGAGCCGCCGGTGACGGTCATCGACTGCTCCTTGCCGGTGGCGAGGTCCTTGGCGTGCACGTGCACGATGCCGTTGGCGTCGATGTCGAAGGCCACCTCGACCTGCGGCACACCGCGCGGTGCCGGCGGCAGGCCGGTCAGCTCGAAGTTGCCGAGCGACTTGTTGTCGCGGGCGAAGTCACGCTCGCCCTGGTAGACCTGGATCATCACCGAGGGCTGGTTGTCGTCGGCGGTGGTGAAGACCTCCGAGCGCTTGGTCGGGATCGTGGTGTTGCGCTCGATGATCTTGGTCATCACGCCACCCTTGGTCTCGATGCCGAGGCTCAGCGGGGTCACGTCGAGCAGCAGGACGTCCTTGACCTCACCCTTGAGCACGCCGGCCTGCAGGCTGGCGCCGAGGGCGACGACCTCGTCCGGGTTCACGCCCTTGTTGGGCTCCTTGCCGCCGGTCAGCTCCTTGACGAGCTCGACGACGGCGGGCATCCGGGTGGAGCCCCCGACCAGGATGACGTGGTCGATGTTGCCGACCGGGACCTTGGCGTCGGCGACGACCGCGTTGAACGGCGTGCGGCAGCGGTCCAGCAGGTCGGAGGTGAGCCGCTGGAACTCCGAGCGGGTCAGCTTCTCCTCCAGGTGCAGGGGACCGGACTCGCCCAGGGTGATGTAGGGCAGGTTGATCGTGGTCTCGCTGGCCGAGCTGAGCTCGATCTTGGCCTTCTCGGCCGACTCCTGCAGACGCTGGCGGGCGATCTTGTCCTTGGACAGGTCGGTGCCGTACTTGGTCTTGAACTGCTTGACCAGGAAGTCGACGACCCGGGCGTCCCAGTCGTCGCCGCCGAGGCGGTTGTCGCCCTTGGTGGCCTTGACCTCGAAGACGCCGTCACCGATCTCCAGGAGGGAGACGTCGAAGGTGCCGCCGCCGAGGTCGAAGACGAGGATGGTCTGGTCGGTGCCGGCCTTGTCCAGACCGTACGCCAGCGCAGCCGCGGTCGGCTCGTTGATGATCCGGTCCACCGTCAGGCCGGCGATCTCGCCCGCCTCCTTGGTGGCCTGGCGCTCGGCGTCGGAGAAGTACGCCGGCACGGTGATCACGGCGTTGGTGACCTGCTCGCCCAGGTAGGCCTCGGCGTCGCGCTTCAGCTTCTGCAGCACGAAGGCGCTGATCTGCTGGGGCCGGTAGTCCTTGCCGTCGACCGCGACCTTCCAGTCGGTGCCCATGTGGCGCTTCACGGAACGGATGGTCCGGTCGACGTTGGTGACGGCCTGGCGCTTGGCGACCTCGCCGACCAGCACCTCGCCGGCCTTGGCGAACGCGACCACCGACGGGGTCGTGCGGGCCCCTTCGGCGTTGGGGATGACGGTGGGCTCCCCACCCTCGAGAACGGCGACGACGGAGTTCGTGGTTCCGAGGTCGATGCCAACTGCACGAGCCATGGTGTTGATCCTCCACAGGAAGTTCGAAGTGCTTGAGTCTGCTGCGCTCAACTCTAGGTCTTGAGCGGCCTGCGCTCAACTATGCCCTCTCCCTGCCGGGAGGGCAACTGACGTTGAGCGCACCAAGCTCAACCGGTCACCTAAGAGGCGTATTCCCCCGCTCTGGACGTCCCCCGCCCGGCTCGGGGTGGGTCCGCGGAACGGGCCTGTGGAAGTGCGGTGACCCCCGGTCACGGCTACGCTCCTGTCCTCGCCCTCATCCGAGGCCAGTCCCACCCCGAGGAAGCGCATGGACGACCGCGCGTGACGACGTTCCTGGTCATCGGCGTCGCCGGCCTGGCGCTGCTCGCGGTGTCGCTGCTGCTGGGCGACCTGTTCGACGGCGTGCTCGACGCGCTGGGTGGTGACGTCTTCTCCAGCGCCGTCATCGGTGGTTTCGTCGCCGCTCTCGGCTTCGGGGCGGCGACGGCGCAGGCGGCCGGTGCCCCGTTGCTGCTGGCGCTGCCCATCGGGGTGGTGGCAGGCGTGGCCTCCGGCTGGTTCGCCGCCTGGCTGACCCGGCTGGTGCGGGGCGGCGGCTCCGACGACGTGCCGGCCGCGGACGACGTGGTGGGCCGCGACGCCACCGTGCTGACCGACATCCCCACCGGCGGCTTCGGGGTGGTCCGGGTGCAGGTGGGCGGCCACGTGCTCCGCTACAACGCCCGGGCCGAGCGGGCCGTCGTGGTCGGGACGCCGGTCTCGGTGACGGCCGTCCTCTCCCCCACCGCCGTGGCCGTGACCCCGGTCTACCCCGACCTCGACCTGCCCCCGGCTCCCTGACCCTCCCTCGAAAGGCTCACCCCGTGCTCGACTCCGTCCTGGTGCCCATCGCCGGCATCGTCGTGCTGGTCCTGCTGCTGGTCCTGCTCATCACCAGCCGCTACAAGGTCGCCGGTCCCAACCAGGCCTACATCGTCACCGGCCGGAAGGGGAAGGCGGTGCTCAACCCGGAGACCGGGGCGCTGACCACCGACCTGTCCGGGCAGAAGGTGATCCTGGGTGGCGGCACGTTCGTGGTGCCCTTCGTGCAGAAGCTCGCCACCATGGACCTCTCCAGCCGGCGCATCTCGGTGCAGATCCGCGGCGCCGTCTCCGGCCAGGGCATCAAGCTGAACGTCGAGGGCGTGGCCATCGTCAAGGTCGGCGGAAACGCCGACCAGATCCGGCTGGCCGCGCAGCGGTTCCTCAGCCAGCAGCAGGACGTCGAGCCGTTCACCCAGGAGGTGCTGGCCGGGGCGCTGCGCTCCATCGTGGGCGGCTTGACCGTCGAGCAGATCATCCGCGACCGGGCCGCGTTCGCCCAGCGGGTCGCCGACGAGAGCGAGAACTCCCTGACCGGGCAGGGGCTGATCCTGGACACCTTCCAGATCCAGGACGTCACCGACGACGGCAGCTACCTCGCCGACCTCGGCCGACCGGAGGCGGCGCGGATCGGCCAGGCCGCCTCGATCGCCGAGGCCAACGCGCGGCAGGCGGCCGAGCAGGCGCGGATCAAGGCCGAGGAGGAGATCGCCATCGCCCAGCGGGCCCTGGCGCTCAAGCAGGCCGAGATCAAGGCCGAGACCGACGCCGCCCTCGCCAACGCGGCCGCCGCCGGGCCGCTGGCCCAGGCCGACCGCGACCAGTCGATCCTGCTCGAGCAGGAGAAGGTGGCCGTGCGGCAGGCGGCGCTGACCGAGCGGAAGCTGGAGACCGAGGTGCGCAAGCCGGCCGACGCGGCCCGCTACCGGGTGGAGCAGGAGGCGGAGGGTCGCCGCACGGCCGAGATCGCCGCCGCCGACGCCCGTAAGGCCGCCTCCATCGCCGCCGCCCAGGCCAAGGCCGAGGAGACCCGGCTGAGTGGTGAGTCGGAGAAGTCCCGGCGCGCCGCCCTGGCCGAGGCGGAGGCCATCGAGGGCACCAAGCGCGGTGAGGCGGAACGCTCCCGCCGCGTCGCCGAGGCCGAGGCGACCTCGGCCGAGGGTGCGGCGCAGGCATCCTCGATCCTGGCGGTCGGCCAGGCCGAGGCGGAGGCGATGGAGAAGCGGGCCGAGGCGTTCGCCCAGTACAACGACGCAGCCGTGCTGCAGATGCTGGTCCAGGTGCTGCCGCAGATCGCCCGCGAGGTCGCGGCGCCGATCTCCGCGATCGACCAGCTGACCATCGTCTCCACCGACGGCGCCGGCGCGCTGCCCAAGCAGGTCAACGACAACGTGGTGCAGACCCTGGCCATGCTGAAGACCAGCACCGGGCTGGACCTGGAGGGGCTGATCAAGAGCTCGGTCAGCGGGGCGGTCGACAAGGCGCGCAACGGCTCGGTCGCCGTGGTGGACGGCGCCAACGGGCACCACTCCCAGGCCGGCTGAGCGCGCCGACCGGGCCCGACGGGGAACTGCGGGGCTCACAGGTGACGCACAGAGTCGGCACAGGCAGACCCACAGGTCCGGTGCGATCCTGAGGGCATGGCCCGCACCGACACCGCCAACGCACCGCTGACCCGCCCCGACGGCACCCCGATCCGGGTGCTGGCGGTGGACGACGAGTCGAGCCTGACCGAGCTGTTGTCGATGGCCATGCGCTACGAGGGCTGGCAGGTCACCACCGCCGGGTCGGGCACCGCCGCGGTCAAGGCCGCACGGGAGACCCGGCCGGACGCGATCGTGCTGGACATGATGCTGCCGGACTTCGACGGCCTGGAGGTGATGCGGCGGATCCGCACCGACGACCCGGACGTCCCCGTCATCTTCCTCACCGCCAAGGACGCGGTGGCGGACCGGATCGGCGGGCTGACCGCCGGCGGCGACGACTACGTCACCAAGCCGTTCAGCCTCGAGGAGGTCATCGCCCGGCTGCGGGCCCTGCTGCGGCGCAGCGGCGCGACCGTCGCCCGCAACGACTCCACCCTGGTGGTCGGTGACCTCACCCTGGACGAGGACAGCCACGAGGTGACCCGCGGCGGCGACCAGGTCAACCTGACCGCGACTGAGTTCGAGCTGCTCCGCTACCTGATGCGCAACCCGCGCCGGGTGCTCAGCAAGGCCCAGATCCTGGACCGGGTGTGGAACTACGACTTCGGCGGCCAGGCCAACGTGGTCGAGCTCTACATCTCCTACCTGCGCAAGAAGATCGACGTGGACCGCGCCCCGATGATCCACACCATGCGCGGCGCCGGGTACGTGCTGCGCCCGGCGGTGTAGATGAGCGAGGTCCTGGCGCTCGGCCCGCCGGCCGGCTCTGGCCCGACCCCCGCCGACGGCCCACCGCCGCCCCTGGGCCGCGGCACGCTCGGCCGGCGGCTGGTCATCCGGGTCACGGCCCTGGTGGCTCTGGTCGCCCTGCTGCTGGCCGCCGCGACGGCGCTGGCCACCTGGCACCTGCTGGAAGGGAGCGTCGACCGCCAGCTCAACGACGTCACCGCGCGCATCCGCACCCCGTACTCGGCCGGCTCGGGCAACGGCGGCCCCAACAGCGCCCTGCTCCGTCCCGGGCAGCCCTTCGGCACCCTGGCGGCGATCTTCGACAGCAGCGGGGCCGCCCAGAGCAACGGACGGCTGCTCGAGGACCGCTCGAGCGGCGGGCCGAACGCCAGGGTCGCCGCCCTCCCGGACAGCGCGGTCGTGCAGCTCGGCACCGTGCCGACCGACGGTGCCAAGCAGTCGGTGACCATCGCCGGCCTGGGTCACTACCGCGTCGTCGGCTACCAGGTCGTCTCCGACGGGGTGCTGGTCGGCACCGTCGTCGTGGGCATCCCGCTGGCAGAGGTCGACCACACGCTGATCGAGCTGCTGGGGCTGGCAGCCGTGCTGTCGCTGCTGGCCGTGCTGGGCACGGTCCTCGCGGCGCGCCGCCTGGTCGTCGGCAGCCTCCGGCCGCTCAACCGCGTGGCAGCCACCGCCCAGCAGGTCTCCCAGCTGCCGCTGGACCGCGGCGAGGTGGCGCTGGCCGTCCGGGTGCCACCGGCCGACGCCGACCCGACCTCGGAGGTCGGCCGCGTGGGTCAGGCGCTCAACCACATGCTCAACAACGTCGAGGACGCCCTCGAGGCGCGCCAGGCGAGCGAGGTGAAGGTGCGCCGGTTCGTGGCCGACGCCTCCCACGAGCTGCGCAACCCGCTGGCCGCCATCCGCGGCTACGCCGAGCTGACCCGGCGGAGCCGCTCGGAGATGCCGGCGGACGCCGCGTACGCCATGTCCCGGGTGGAGTCGGAGGCCGAGCGGATGTCCCGGCTGGTCGAGGACCTGCTGCTGCTGGCCCGGCTGGACTCCGGCCCGGCCATCGAGGTGCAGCCCACCGACCTGACCGAGATCGTCATCAACGCCGTCAGCGACGCCCGGGCCGCAGGTCCGGACCACTCCTGGCAGCTGAGCCTGCCCGACGAGCCGGTGCTCGCGCTCGGGGACCGGCACCGGCTGCACCAGGTGGTGGTCAACCTGCTGGCCAACGCCCGCACCCACACCCCGCCCGGCACCTCGGTGCTGACCGGTCTCGAGGTCCGCGACGGGCAGGCGGTGGTCCGGGTCACCGACGACGGACCGGGCATCCCGCCGGCCATCGCGAGCTCGGTCTTCGAACGCTTCACCCGGGCCGACACCAGCCGGGTCCGCGCGGAGGGGGCGGCCAGCGGCGCCAGCACCGGGCTCGGGCTGGCCATCGTGGCCGCTGTCGTCGAGGCGCACGGCGGGCGGGTCACCGTCAGCAGCCGCCCCGGAGCGACCGAGTTCACCGTCGCGCTGCCGCTGGCTCCCGTCCCGGCGGTGCCGGTCGGGGTCCCGCCCGGACCCCACCCCTTCAGCCGCTGAGACCGACCGGCTGGCCGAGCTCCTCCCGCTCACCGGGCCCGGCCACCGCGGCCGGGGCCGGGGCGAACTGCGTGCGGTACAGCTCCGCGTAGCGCCCGCCCGCGGCCAGCAGGTCCGCGTGCACGCCGCGCTCGACGACCCGTCCCGCCTCGAGCACCAGGATCACGTCGGCGGAGCGGACCGTGGACAGCCGGTGCGCGATCACCAGCGCCGTCCGGCCGGCCAGCGCCTCGCCCAGGGCCGCGGTCACCGCAGCCTCCGACGTCGAGTCGAGCGAGGCCGTCGCCTCGTCGAGGATGACCACCCGGGGCTGGGCCAGCAGCAGCCGGGCGATGGTCAGCCGCTGGCGCTCGCCGCCGGAGAGCCGGTAACCCCGCTCTCCGACCACGGTGTCCAGACCGGCCGGCAGGTCGGCGACCAGCTCGTCCAGCCGGGCCCGGCGCAGCGCCGCCCACAGCTCCTCCTCGCCCGCGCCGGCCCGGCCGAGGGCCAGGTTCTCCCGGATCGAGTCGTGGAACAGGTGGCCGTCCTGGGTGACCATGCCCACCGTCTCCTGGATGGCGGCGAAGGTGAGGTCGCGGACGTCCACCCCGTTCAGCCGGATGGCGCCGCTGTCCACGTCGTAGAGCCGCGCGAGCAGCTGCGCGATCGTGGACTTGCCCGCGCCGGACGAGCCGACCAGGGCCACCATCTGGCCCGGCTCGGCCCGGAAGGAGACGCCGTGCAGGACGGGCACGCCGCCCCGGTTGTCCAGCTCGGCCACCTCCTCCAGGGAGGCCAGCGAGACCTTGTCCGCGGTCGGGTAGGCGAAGCCGACGTCGTCGAACTCCACCGACACCGGCCCGGACGGCACCACGGTGGCGTCCGGCCGCTCGGTGATCAGCGCCGGCAGGTCCAGGATCTCGAAGACGCGCTCGAAGCTGACCAGGGCGCTCATCACCTCCACGCGGGCTCCGGCGAGCGAGGTCAGCGGGGCGTAGAGCCGGGTCAGCAGCAGAGCCATCGTCACCACCGCCCCGGCGTCGAGGCTGCCGCGGAGCGCGAAGAAGCCGCCGAGGCCGTAGACCAGGGCCAGCGCCAGCGCCGAGACCAGGGTGAGGGCGGTGACGAAGACCATCTGCAGGAAGGCCGAGCTGACCCCGATGTCGCGGACGCGGGAGGCCCGGACGCTGAACTCCACCGACTCGCGCTCGGGGCGGGAGAACAGCTTGACCAGCGTGGCGCCGGGCGCGGAGAACCGCTCGGTCATCTGGATGCTCATGGTGGCGTTGTGGTTCGCCGCCTCCAGCCGCATCCGGGCCAGCCGGCGTCCCATCCGCCGGGCCGGCAGCACGAACACGGGCAGCAGCAGCAGGGCGAGCACGGTGATCTGCCAGGAGGTCGCCAGCATGTAGGCCAGCGCGAGGACGACGGCGACGACGTTGCCGACCACCCCGGACAGGGTGTCGGAGAAGGCGCGCTGCGCCCCGATCACGTCGTTGTTGAGCCGGCTGACCAGGGCGCCGGTGCGGGTGCGGGTGAAGAAGGCGATGGGCATCGTCTGCACGTGGTCGAACACCGCCCGCCGCAGGTCGAGGATCAGGTTCTCCCCGATCCGGGCCGACAGCCAGCGCGAGACCAGCCCGACCCCCGCCTCCACCACCGCGATCGCCGCGATCAGCAGGGCCAGCCGCACCACCACCGCGGCCGGGGTCCGGCGGGCGATCGCGTCCACCACCTCACCGGCCAGGATCGGGGTGGCGATGGCCAGGAAGGCACCCACCACGCTCAGCACCACGAACCAGCCCAGGACGCCCCGCTGCGGTCGGGCGAAGGCGATGATCCGGCGGGCGGTGACCCGCGAGAACGGCCGCTTCTCCTGCTGCGCGGAGATGGTGCGGTACAGCGTCGACCAGGCCGCGCTCTCCATGCTCATGGCCACAACCTAGGCGTCAACTCCGACAGTTCCGTCGTCGGCGACCGGGGGTTGACCCCCGGTCGAGCTGGCCGGGCAGCCGGATGGTCCGGCGCCCGGGCGCGGACGAGGGTGGAGGCATGACCACCACACCGAGCGAGCACGACCTCCAGGCGTCCGACGTGCTGGACCTCTACGACGTGCTGCCAACGGCCGCCGGCCCCGCCGGGACCGGCGATGATGACCCCGTGACCGCCCTGATCCGCGACGTGGGGCGAGGGCTCGGCGCCATCGTCGGGCTGTTCGCGGTCGCCCTGGCGGCATTCGTCATCTGCACCACGCTGTTCAGCGCGGGCCTCGGGCTCGCCGTCGTCGTCGTCGGGCTCTTCCTGCTCCTCGCCTGCCTGGTCGTCGCCGGCTGGGCCGCGCGGATGAACCGGCTGCTGCTGGGCCGCGCCGGCGTCGCGCTCCCGCCCACCCGCTACCCGAGCACCGGTCCCGGCCTCCGCGGGCTGCTGCGGCGGCTGGTCCACGTGCAGTCCTGGCGCGACCTGCTGCACGTGCTCGTCAGCTTCCCGGTGGCGATCTTCTCCTTCTCGGTCGCGCTCAGCTGGACCGCCGGCGCCCTGGGCGGGCTGACCTACTGGTCCTGGAGCCGCTTCCTGCCGGCGGACGACATCGGGGTCCCCGCGCTGCTGGGCTACCGGGGCCGGTGGGCCGACCTGGCCTTCAACACCGCCGCGGGCGTCCTCCTGCTGGTCACCCTCCCGTTCGTCGTCCGGACCCTGGTCCGGCTGCACGCCGCGATCGCCCTCGCCCTGATCGTCGACGAGACCACCGGGCTGCGCCAGCAGGTGAGCGACCTCACGGTCAGCCGCAGTGCGGCCGAGGAGGCCGAGGTGCACACCCTGCGGCGGCTGGAGCGGGACCTGCACGACGGCCCGCAGCAGCGGCTGGTCCGGCTGGGGATGGACATCTCCGCGGCCCGACGACGGCTCGAGGACGATCCGGGCCAGGCCCGCGACCTGCTCGAGGAGGCGCTGCGCCAGTCCCAGGACGCCCTCGCCGAGATCCGCACCCTCTCCCGCGGGATCGCGCCGCCGGTCCTGGCCGAGCAGGGCCTGCAGGCGGCCGTCACCGCGCTGGCCGCCCGCGGGAGCGTCCCCACCACCGTCGACGTGCAGGACGTCCGGCTCTCCGCCGCCGGGCAGAACGCCGCCTACTTCGTGGTCGCCGAGGCCCTGGCCAACATCGAGAAGCACAGCCGGGCCCGCCACGCCGTGGTGCAGGTCAGCCGGGCCGGGGCGCTCGCGGTGGTCGAGGTGACCGACGACGGCGTCGGTGGGGCCTCGCTCGCCAAGGGCCAGGGCCTCGCGGGGCTGGCCGACCGGCTGGCCGGGGTGTCGGGGTTCCTGACCGTCTCCTCGCCGGCCGGCGGACCCACCTCGCTGCGGGCCACCCTGCCGCAGCAGGGGTGAGCGTCCTCGCCGCACCAGCCGGACCCCGCCGTGACAGGGTGGGGCCCGTGCGCGTGCTCGTGGCCGACGACTCCGTCCTGCTCCGGGAGGGGCTGGTCCGGCTGCTCCGGGAGACCGGTGCCGAGGTGGTCGCCGCGGTCGGCGACGCCCCCTCCTTCCTGGCGGCGGTGGCCGAGCACGAGCCGGAGGTGGCCGTGGTCGACATCCGGATGCCGCCGACGATGACCGACGACGGGCTGCGCGCCGCCGTCCAGGCGAGGACGCTGCAGCCGGCGCTGGGCGTGCTGGTGCTCTCGGCCTACGTCGAGCTCTCCTACGCCGACGTGCTGCTCTCCGACGGCCGCGGCGGCGTCGGCTACCTGCTGAAGGACCGGGTGGCGTCGCTGGAGACGCTGGCGGACGCGCTGCGCACCATCGCCTCCGGCGGCACCGTGCTCGACCCCGAGGTCGTGGCCCAGCTGCTGGTGGCCCGCCGGGCCGACCCGCTCGCCGCGCTCAGCCGGCGGGAGCGCGACGTCCTCGGGCTGATGGCCGAGGGGCGCAGCAACGCTGCGATCGCCGCCCGGCTGGTGGTCAGCGCCGGGGCCGTGGAGAAGCACATCTCGAACATCTTCGCCAAGGTCGGCCTCCCCGACGTCGGGGCGGACAACCGGCGGGTGCTGGCCGTGCTGGCCTGGCTCAAGGCCCGCTGACCAGCAGTCCGGGAGCCGGGAGCCGCTGACCCGAGGGGGTGCACCGGCAGGCCCCGCGGGTCCCCGACGCCTCACACGACGGCCACAGGTCGACCCCACGGCGGCCACAGCGCCGGCTCCGAGGCTGACCGCATGACGCACCCGACCCCTGCCCCCGGCCGTGGCCTCCTCGAGCCGCAGCGGCACCTCACCCGCGCCCGATCGGTCGACCTGGACGCGGTCGTCGACGTGGTCATCCCGGTCTACGACGAGGAGGTCGACCTCGGGCCGTCGGTCACCCGGCTGGACGCCTTCCTGGCCGAGCACCTGCCCTACAGCTACTGCATCACCATCGCCGACAACGCCAGCACCGACGGCACCTGGGCGGAGGCGCAGCGGCTCTGCGCCGCGCTGCCGCGGGTCCGGGCGGTGCACCTGGACCAGAAGGGCCGCGGCCGGGCGCTCAAGGCGGTCTGGTCGAGCTCGGCCGCCCCGGTGCTGGCCTACATGGACGTCGACCTCTCGACCGACCTGCGGGCGCTGCTGCCCCTCGTCGCACCGCTGATCTCGGGCCACTCCGACGTGGCCATCGGCACCCGGCTCTCCCGCTCGGCGCAGGTGGTCCGCGGCCCGAAGCGCGAGCTCATCTCGCGTGGCTACAACCTGATCCTGCGCAGCGCGCTGTCGGCGTCCTTCTCCGACGCCCAGTGCGGGTTCAAGGCGATCCGGGCCGACGTGGCCCACGACCTGCTGCCGCTGGTGGAGGACGGCAGCTGGTTCTTCGACACCGAGCTGCTGGTGATCGCGCAGCGCGCGGGGCTGCGCATCCACGAGGTGCCGGTGGACTGGGTGGACGACCCGGACAGCCGGGTGCACATCGTGGCCACCGCGAAGGAGGACCTGGCCGGGGTGGCGCGGCTCCTCCGCGGCTTCGCCGGTGGCCGGATCCCGGTGGCGCGGCTGCGCAACGAGCTGGGCCGCGGGACGTCGGTGCCCTCCACCGTGCCCGGCGTGCCGCGCGGGATGTTCGGCCAGCTGGTCCGCTTCGGCGGCGTGGGGCTGCTCAGCACGCTGGCCTACTTCGTCCTCTACCTCGGGCTGCGGGAGGTCACCGGCGCGCAGGCCGCCAACCTGGTGGCCCTGCTGGTCACGGCGGTGGCCAACACCGCGGCCAACCGGCGGATGACCTTCGGGCTGCGCGGCGGTGACCGCGCGCTGCAGCACCACGCGGGCGGCCTGGTCGCGTTCGGCGTCGGGCTGGGCCTGACCAGCGGCTCGCTGTGGCTGCTGCACCACCTCGGCGAGCCCAGCCGGGCGCTCGAGGTGGTGGTCCTGGTGGCGGCCAACGCCGTCGCCACGCTGATCCGCTTCCTCACCCTGCGCCAGCTGATGGCGCACCGGCCCCACCCCGTCGACCAGCCCCCGATCCTTGGACCAGCCCTGACCCTCGGACGAGCCCTGACCCTCGGACGAGCCCCGACCCCTCGACGAGCCCTGGCCCTCGGACCGGCAGCGGGCGGTAGCGTCCGGTCATGGCGTCGGAGCGGATCGAGCTGGAGGTCGAGGGGCGCACCGTCTCGATCAGCAACCCCGGGCGGGTCTACTTCTCGGCCCGCGGGGAGACCAAGCTCGACCTCGTGCGGTACTACCTGGCGGTCGCCCCGGGGATCGTCAACGCGCTGTACCACCGGCCGTGCATGCTGCACCGGTTCCCCGACGGCGTGGACGGGGACAAGGTGCACCAGAAGCGGGTGCCGGCCGGCGCCCCGCCCTGGCTGGAGACCGTCCGGGTGCACTTCCCGCGCTACGACCGCTACGCCGACGAGCTCTGCGTCACCCACCCGGCCGACGTGGTCTGGGCGGTCCAGATGTCGACGGTGGAGTTCCACCCCTGGAACTCCCGTCGCGAGGACACCGAGTCACCCGACGAGTGGCGGATCGACCTCGACCCGATGCCCCAGGCGGGGTACGACGACGTCCGCCGGGTCGCGGTGGTGGTGGAGGAGGTGCTCGACGAGCTCGGGGCTGTCGGCTACCCCAAGACCTCGGGCGGCCGGGGGCTGCACATCTACGTCCGGATCCCGCCCGACCACGGCTTCGGCGACGTCCGTCGGGCCGCGCTGGCCTTCGCCCGGGAGGTCGGCCGACGCGCCGACGGCCTGGTGGACCTGACCTGGTGGCGCAAGGACCGCGACCCGGCCTCGATCTTCGTGGACTTCAACCAGAACACCCGCGACCACACGATCGCGAGCGCCTACTCGGTCCGCGGGACGCCGCTGGGCGTGGTCTCCGCCCCGGTGCGCTGGGACGAGGTCGCGGTGGCCGACCCGCGCGACTTCACCATCGCCACGATGCCCGCCCGGTTCGCCGACCTCGGCGACCTGCACGCCGACATCGACGAGCACGCGTACCCGCTGGACACCCTGCTCGAGTGGGCGGACCGCGACGAGCGGGACGGCGCCGAGGCACCGCCCCCGCCCGACGCGGGCTGACCGCGCCGCTCAGCTCGCGGTGACCCGGACGATCTTGTCCGAGCCCGACCCGTTCGAGGTGGTGAAGTAGAGCGCCTTGTCCGGTCCCAGCTGCACCGTGCGGATGCGGCCGTAACCGGTCGTCCCCGGCACCATCTTCGTGCTGGTCTGGTGGCCGGTCTCGTCGAGGAAGACCAGCCGGATGCCGGTCGCCTTGAGCTGGCCCACCGTGAGCGCCCCGTTCCAGCTGCCCCAGGAGGAGCCGCTGAGGAAGGTGATCCCGCTGGTCGCCTTGGTCGGGTTGCCCGAGGACCAGACGGCCTTGATCGCGCGCGGGTACTTCCTGGTGTCGGTCATCGGCACCGACTCGTCGTACCCGGGCACCGGGTTGTAGCCGTAGTTGGCACCCTTGTGGACGATGTTGACCTCGTCGTCCCGGTCGGTGCCCTGCTCGGCGTTGTACATCTGGCCCGTCCCCGGCCGCAGGGCGAGGCCCTGGACGTTGCGGTGGCCGATGCTCCACACGTAGCGGGCGTCGCCGCCCCTCTCGTAGAACGGGTTGGTGGTGGGGATCCGGCCGTCGGGGTGGAGCCGCAGCACCTTGCCGCCCAGTGACGAGGTCGACTGCGGGTTGGTGCCGACGGCGGAGTCGCCGGTGCCGACGTAGAGCATCCCCTTCGCGCTGAAACGGAGCCGGCAGCCGGTGTGCCGACCAGCGTTGTCGCCACCCTTCAGCGGGATGTCGTCGACCAGCGGGTTCTTGGTGCCGTACCGCTTCGCGCTGGTGCCGTCGGTGCTGAGCTGCCACCGCCAGACCTGCACGTCGTGGGTGCTGGCCACCGTCTGGCAGGTGTAGAAGACGCGGTTGGTCGCGGCCCCCGGGTCGGCGACCATGCCGAGCATCCCGCCCTCGCTGTTCACGAAGGGAGCGGGCAGCGGGATCGACAGCCGCTGCGGTGCCGCGCTGCCGCGCTTGCTCCAGATCCCGCCGCCCCGCTGGTCGTAGAGCATCGTCTGCCCCACCCAGGTGAGGTCCCAGGGGATGTCCAGCCCGCTCACCACGGTGGTGAAGCGCAGGGCGGGGGCGGCGTCGGCCACCGGGGCCGGTCCCGCCAGCAACACCGAGGCCCCCAGGGCCCCGGTCAGCGCCGCAGCGCTGGTCAACCTCTTCACACGCGACATCGCGCACCTCCTCGACTCGGCCCCGAGTGGTGCCAGCGTACGCACCACTCCCCACCCCGCAATGGCGTCCTGCGACATCAGGTGCGGCCGGACACGGCGGGCCGCGGGCTGGCCGTGACGACGGTCGGGCCGACCCCTCAGGCGAGGCCCTTGCTGCTCAGCCACCGCCCGGCGACGACGTCGGGGGCCTGCCCGCCGACGTCGACCGCTTCGTCGAGCCTGCTCAGCTCCGCCGTGGTGAGCGCGGCCTGCACCCCGTCGACCGCCTGCACCACGGCCGGGTCCGCGGCGACCGTGCTGCGCATCAGCGGGACCAGGTTCTGCGGGCGGATCATCGCCTGCGGGTCGCCGAGCACGACGTAGCCCTTGTCGGCGATGACCGGCTCGGTCGAGGAGAACCCCGCGACGCCGATCCGGCCGGCGTCCAGGTCGCGGGAGCGCTGCGCCGGGGAGTCGTCGGGCCGGAACGCGCCGAGCCGGGCGCCGTAGACCTGCCGCAGGCCCTCCGGCCCGTACGGCTGCGTGGGCAGCCCGGTCGGACCGCCGAGGACCGGTCGGCCCGGCACCGCGGCCAGGTCGGCCAGCGAGGTGACGCGGTGGGCCCGGGAGAACTGCCGGGTGACCACGTAGACCGCCTGGTCGCGCGCCGCCGAGGGCTTGCCCAGCACGACGCCCGCGGGCAGCACCTCCGGCAGCGCCGCCTGCACCTCCGCCGCCGTGGTCGCCGGGTTGGTGTCGTCGTAGTGCAGCAGCAGGCTCCCGGTGCACTCTGGCACCAGCGAGACCGAGCCGTCGACGAGCGCGGCCAGGTACGCCTCGCGGTTCCCGAGGGCCAGCCTGGTCGAGGCGGTGACGCCCTTGGCGGTGAGGGCCCGGGCGTAGAGCGCGGCGACCACCGTCGACTCGGTGGAGGTGCCCGACCCGACGACGACGCCGGCGGCACCGCCCGGTGCCCCGGAGCCGGACGGCGGGCCCAGCGGGTCGACCAGCCCGCTGCAGGCCGACAGCAGCAGAGCGGCCGACGCGGCGGCGGCCACCGCGAGGGCTGGCGCCCGCCTCACCGCATCCCCGTCCGCTGCGGGACATCGGTCCACGGAAGCCGCCGGGCAGGGGTGGTCACGTCAGGCGGGCGTGGCGACGAGCGCCGGGGACGTCCGGCTGCGCGGTCGGGCGCGGCGGGCGGCCAGCCGGCCGAGGCCGCTGAGCAGCAGGTCCAGCGCGACGGCCAGGGCGGCGAGGAGCAGGGCGCCGGCGAACATCTGCGGGTAGTCCCGCTGCGCCTGGCCCCGGACGAGCAGCTGCCCGAGACCGCCGCCGGAGGCGAAGGCGGCCAGCGTGGCCGTGGCGACCACCTGCAGGGTCGCGCTGCGCAGCCCCGTGACGACCCGCGGCAGGGCCAGCGGCCACTCCACCCGGGAGACCACCTGGCCACCGGTCATCCCCATCGCCCGGGCGGCGTGCACCGCCGCCCGGTCGGCCCCGGCCACGCCGGTCACGACGGCGGTCAGCACCGGGGGCAGCGCCAGGACGGCCAGCACCAGCACCAGGACCACGTCACCGGGTCCGGTGCCGAGCAGCATCACGGCCAGGAACACCAGGCCCAGCGACGGGAGGGCCCGGGCCCCGGCGCTCAGCCCGGTGACGAGGGCGGAGCCACGCCCGGTGTGCCCGATCGCGATGCCGAGCGGGACGGCCACCGCGGCCGCGACCAGCACGGCGGCGGCGGTGTAGGCGAGGTGCTGCAGCAGCAGCTCGGGGATCAGCCCGGGCCCCGACCAGTGGGCCGGGTCCTGCAGGTAGGCGAAGACGTTCACGCGCGCTGTCCTCTCGCCCAGGGGAGGGTGCCCCGCCGCACCAGCAGGATGACCGCGTCGGCGAGCAGGGCCAGCGCCACGCTCAGCACCAGCCCGGCGACCAGCGGGGTGAAGGCGCGGGTTGTGTACGCCTGCTGGAACAGCTGCCCCAGGGCGCCGCTGCCCACCAGCGCGGCCACGCTGACCAGCGCGATGTTGCTCATCGTCACGACCCGCAGCCCGGCGAACACCGCGGGCATGGCCAGCGGCAGCTCGACCCGGACCAGCCGCCCGAACCAGCCGAAGCCGGCGGCCGAGGCCGACTGCCGGACGGGGTCGGGCACCGAGCGGAGCCCGTCCACCACGCTGCGGACCAGCAGGGCCACGCCGTGGACGGTCAGGGCCACCGCGACGTTGAGCGGGTCGAGGATCTGGTGCGGCGGCAGCACCAGGGGGACGGTGACGAACAGGGCGAGGGCGGGGATGGAGCTGACCACCCGCAGCACCGCGAGCAGCGGGCCCGCCGCCCTGCCGGTGCGGAAGAGGAGGTGGCCGAGCGGCAGCGCGACGACCAGGGCCACCAGCACCGGCACCACGGCCAGCAGCGCGTGCTGGCCGACCAGCGTCGCCAGGTGGCCGGTGTTGCGGTCCAGCCACCGCCAGTCGAGGTTCACCGGCCGACGCCTGCCCGCTCGGTCTCGCGGATCGCGGTCTCGTCGTCCGCGCCCAGCGGGTCCGGCGTCTCGTCCCCGGGGCGCAGCACGTCGAGGTCGACGTCCTGCCCGCTCTCGTCACCGAGCTCGGCGTAGGCATGGCCGTCGCCGGGCGGGTCCGCCCGGTGCCCGTCGTCCTCGGCGTCGTCCTCGGCGTCGTCGAGCGCGTCGGGCAGCGGCACGGCGGTGAGGGGGTGGGCGCCGCCCGCCGCCTGCTGCTCCTGCGGCTCTGCGGGCTCGCGCACCGGGACCGGCTCGGGCCGGTGCTCGCGCCGGGCCTGCGCGACCGCGGCCAGGATGGCGTCGGCGGTGGCCACCCCCGCGTAGCGGCCGCCGGCCGCGCTCACCCCGACGGCCAGCCCGTACGGGCTGGTGAGGGCGGCGTCGAGGGCGCTGCGCAGCGTGCCGGACTCGACCTCGAAGGTGGCCCCGAGCGGCCGGACCTCGCCGGGGCCGGCGGGGTCGACCCAGCCCACCGGACGGGCGTCGGCGTCCACCACCAGGGTCGGACGGTCGGCGGCGGCGGAGCCCGCGTCCCGGACCACCGGCACCGAGCCCAGGTCGAGGGCGCTGGCCGGGGCGAAGGACAGCGCGCGGTAGCCGCGGTCGCGGCCCACGAAGCCCGCCACGAAGGAGTCGGCCGGGTGCTCGAGCAGCTCCTGCGGAGAGCCGACCTGGGCGAGGTGGCCATCCGCCTGCAGCACCGCCACCTGGTCGCCGAGGGCGACCGCCTCGTCGACGTCATGGGTCACCAGGAGGACCGTCCTGGCGGTGGACCGCTGCAGGTCGAGGAAGGAGGTGTGCAGCTCCCGGCGCACCGCCGGGTCGGCGGCGGCGAACGGCTCGTCCATCAGCACCACCGGCGGGTCGGCCGCGAGCGCCCGGGCCAGGGCGACGCGCTGCTGCTGGCCCTCGCCCAGCTGGGCCGGGTAGCGGTCGGCGAGGCCGCGCTCCAGGCCCACGCTGTCCAGCAGCTCCAGGGCCCGACGCCGGGTCTTCGACCGCGTCCAGCCCAGCAGGCTGGGCACGGTGCCGATGTTGTCCACCACGGTGCGGTGCGGGAACAGGCCGCCGCCCTGCGCCACGTAGCCGATCTGGCGGCGCAGCGCCGTCCGCCGTCGGGAGCGCAGCGGCGATCCGTCCCAGAGGATGCGACCGCTGGTCGGCTCGACCAGCCGGTTGACCATCTGCAGGGCGGTCGTCCCGCCGCAGCCCGCGGGTCCGACCAGGACGGTGACCGTCCCCGTGGGCACGACCAGGCTGAGGTCCACGACGGCCGCCGTGCCGTCGCGGAAGGTCTTGCCGACGGACTCGAACTCGATCACGGCAACTGCCTCCCAGCACGTCGGACCACCAGCGCCGAGGGGCTGCGACGTCGGGGGGACGCGGCTCGAACCCGGCTTCTCGACCCTAACCACGGCGGCGGACAATTCCGCGTCTCCGCCCCGGCGCGCCCTGCTCCCCGGCTGCGGCGTCCCGCTCGCCCGGCCGGCTCCGCCGCTGGACACGACGGGTAAGTTACCGACCAGTAACCAGACGCTGCGGCGGCCCCCGGCTGCTCCGGCCGTCCTGTCGGTGGCCGCCACTAGGGTGAGCCACCAGCCGGGCAGCACGGCTCGTCGACGAGCAGGAGGAGTGGCCGGTGGAGGTCGTCGCGGTGGTCCTGGCCCTGGCCGTCTCGGTCGTCGGCGTGGCCCTGTTCGCGCGCGCCGCCGGGTCCATCGTCGGCGTGGTCCGGCTCGGCCAGCCCGTGGTCGGCCGCCGCGACTCCCCGCGCGAGCGCTGGCGGCACATGCTCACCGAGACCCTCGGGCACACCCGGATGCTGCAGTGGAGCCTCGTCGGGATCGCCCACTGGTCGGTGATGGTCGCCTTCGGCGCCCTGTTCTTCACCCTGGTCACCGCGTACGGCCAGCTGTTCGACCCCCGCTTCGCGCTGCCGGTGATCGGGCACTGGGTGGTCTACGAGTGGCTGAGCGAGCTGATCGCCTGGGCGGGCCTGGTCGGCATCGGCTACCTGATCAGCGTCCGGCTGCGCTCACGCCGGCACGGCCGCGCCTCCCGGTTCGCCGGCTCCACCGGCTGGCAGGGCGTCTACGTGGAGTGGACGATCCTCGGCATCGTCGTCTGCGTGCTCACGCTCCGGGCGCTGGAGTACCGGCTGCTCGGGTCCGAGACGTCGCGCTGGCACTTCCCGCTGACCTGGTTCCTGCTCCCGGGCGGAGCCACGGCCGGCACCCTGGCCACCGCCGTGGTCCTCGTCGCCGCCCTCAAGATCGTCGTCTCGATGGCCTGGTTCGTCACGATCGGGCTGAACACCACGATGGGCGTGGCCTGGCACCGCTTCACCGCCTGGCCGAACATCTGGTTCAAGCGCCGGGCCGACGGCGGCACCGCGCTCGGGGCGCTCGCCCCGATGACGGTCGGCGGGGTCCCGCTCGACTTCGCCGAGATCGAGGACCTCGACGAAGACGCCCCGCTCGGGGTCGGCAAGGTCGAGGACTTCACCTGGAAGGGCCTGCTCGACTTCACCTCCTGCACCGAGTGCGGCCGCTGCCAGTCGCAGTGCCCGGCCTGGCACACCGGCAAGCCCCTCTCCCCCAAGCTGGTCATCACCGACCTGCGCGACCACGCCTACGCCAAGGCCCCCTACCTGCAGGCGGCCGAGGAGGCCCGCAGCCAGCTCTCCGCGACCGCGGTCGCCGAGGCGCAGCGGCCGCTGGTCGGTCCGATCCAGGTCAGCGACGGCGTGGCCGGGGTGATCGACCCCGACGTGCTCTGGTCCTGCACCAGCTGCGGCGCCTGCGTGCAGCAGTGCCCCGTCGACATCGAGCACGTCGACCACATCCTCGACATGCGCCGCTTCCAGGTGCTGGTGGAGTCGGAGTTCCCCAGCGAGCTGAACGGGCTGTTCAAGGGGCTGGAGAGCAAGGGCAACCCGTGGAGCATGAGCCCCCGGGCCCGGATGGGCTGGGCGGAGGGGCTGCCGTTCCCGGTGCCCGTGGTCGGGGAGGACGTGGCGGACCTCGGCGAGGTCGAGTACCTGTTCTGGGTCGGCTGCGCCGGCGCGTACGAGGACCGGGCGAAGAAGACCACCCGGGCCGTGGCCGAGCTGCTGCACACCGCCGGCGTCTCGTTCGCGGTGCTGGGCAACGGCGAGACCTGCACCGGCGACCCGGCGCGGCGGGCGGGGAACGAGCTCGTCTTCCAGCAGCTGGCGATGGAGAACGCGGAGACGCTGCGGGAGTCGGGCGCCACCAAGGTGGTGACCAGCTGCGCGCACTGCCTGAACACGCTGAAGAACGAGTACCCGCAGCTGGGGGTCGAGCTCGAGGTCGTCCACCACACCCAGCTGCTCAACCGGCTGGTGCGGGACGGTGAGCTGACCCCGGTCGCCCCGCCGACGGGGTCGGTGGGCGGGCGCACCATCACCTACCACGACCCCTGCTTCCTCGGCCGGCACAACCAGGTCTACGACCCCCCGCGCGACCTGCTCGGCTCCATCCCCGGCGCCACCGTGGCCGAGATGCCCCGGCACGGCTCGCGCTCCTTCTGCTGCGGCGCCGGTGGGGCCCGGATGTGGATGGAGGAGAAGATCGGCACCCGGATCAACCTGGACCGGACCGAGGAGGCGTTGACCACGCTGGAGACGGCGGGCGCCGGTGCGGGGCCGAGTGCCATCGCCACCGGCTGCCCGTTCTGCCGGGTGATGCTCAGCGACGGCCTGGCCACCAAGCAGGCCGACGGCAGCGCGCCCGAGTCGGTCGAGGTGCTCGACGTGGCCCAGCTGCTGCTGGAGTCGGTCCGCCGGGACGGCTGACCCGGGCCCGCCGGGGGTCAGAAGCGCTGGAAGTTGAGGTGCGACCGGCTCGGGGTGGGCCCGCGCTGGTTCTGGTAGCGCGAGCCGTGCTCGACCGATCCGTACGGGCGCTCGGCGGCCGAGCTCAGCCGGAAGAAGCAGAACTGGCCGATCTTCATCCCCGGCCAGAGCTTGATCGGCAGGGTGGCCACGTTGGACAGCTCGAGGGTGACGTGCCCGGAGAAGCCCGGGTCGATGAAGCCGGCGGTGGCGTGGGTGAGCAGGCCCAGCCGACCGAGCGAGGACTTCCCCTCCACCCGCGCGGCCACGTCGTCGGGCAGCGTGACGACCTCGAAGACCGAGCCCAGCGCGAACTCCCCCGGGTGCAGGATGAACGGCTCGCCCTCGACCGGCTCGACCGCGCGGGTCAGCTCGGCCTGCTCCTCCGACGGGTCGATGTGGGGGTAGCGGTGGTTCTCGAACACCCGGAAGAAGCGGTCCAGCCGGACGTCGATGCTGGAGGGCTGCACCATCGACGGGACGTACGGGTCGAGCCCGATCCGGCCGGACTCGATCTCGGCGCGGATGTCGCGGTCGGAGAGCAACATGCCCGCGACCCTATCCTCCGGCGGGCGTGCGACCCGTCACTCCTCCCGGGCCTCCCGGGTCCGGCATGCGCGGGCGCCGAGGCTGTCAGCCCTGGCGCACCGTCAGCCAGTGGTCACCCATCGAGACCACCGAGCCGTCCGGGACCTCGAGCGGTGACCAGGCGGTGCACCGCCGCGTCCGTCCCTGCGGCGTGGTCACGGTCGAGCCGTTCGTGGAGCCGCGGTCCACCACGACCAGACCGTCGTCCTGCACCTCGAGCGAGAGGTGCGTCTTCGACACCGTCCGGGTGTCGTCGAGGACCTTGACCAGCTCGTCGGCCTCCTCGCCCGGGCTCGGCTGCGGGTTGCGGCCCAGCAGGACCAGCCCGCGCACGTCGAGCTCGCGCCCGTCGTCGAGCACCGCCGACCACCGCGGCGTCAGGTCCGCCCGGGCCACCACCGACGGACGGGCGGCGGCGGGGCCGGCCTCACCGTCGGCCGGGGTCGCGTCGTCGGTCGGAGCGAGGGCACTGCTGCCGGCGGCGACGCCCGCGCCCACCGGCTCCGGCCGGGACGACCGCGGCTCCTGCTCCTGCTCCGGCTCCTGCTGGGCGGGGGCGACCACGGCGGACTGCTGCTGGGCAGCGGTCTGGGTGCTCGGCCGCGGCGGACGCCGAGGAGCCAGGGTGCGGGCCTTGATGGCGACGGCGTCGGCGGCACGGTCGTGCCAGCCCTGGTGCCGCGGGTGGCGCAGCAGGCCGACCAGCATCACCAGCAGGCCGACGACGCTCACCGTGAGCGCGGTCAGCACCACGGCGCGGAGCAGGAAGCGACCCCAGCCGATCGGGCGGCCGTCGCTGAAGCCGACCAGCTGCAGCCCGACCAGGCGCATGCCCGGGCCGGCGGCGCGGGTCGCGAACATCCACCACACGACCAGCGCCCAGAGCCCGGTCAGCCCCAGGCCGAGTGCGGTCCGCGCGGCCGACGGGTCGGCGGGCAGGACCACGGTCAGGTAGAGGACGATCCCCGGGACGAAGTGGTCCACCAGGTACGCGACGAGCCGCCGTCCGAGGGCGGCCGCCCGCACCCCTGGCGGCAAGCCGGTGATCCGGTCGGGTTGTGGCACGGCTGGCCTCTCCTCCACGCCCTCCTGGGGCTCCTGGTTCTCGAGTCGGGGGACGTCGGATCATCCAGGTTACTGCGGAACGTCGAGCAGCACCGAGATACCGTCGGCGAGCTCCAGCACGCTGCCCAGCGCGACCGGCACCGGCTCCCCCGGCGGGAGCGGTCGGCGGGACGACCCGTCCGGGCTCACCAGGATGGTGCCGTTGGTGGAGTTGAGGTCGCGGACGACCACCCGCCAGCCCTCCGGGGCGATCTCCAGGTGGGTGCGGCTGATGTCGTGGCTGGGGCTCGGCACGGTCAGCAGCCCGGACGCCACGTCGCCCCGGGCGACCGGTGCGCGGCCCACCCGGACCAGTCGGTCCAGCGCGACCTGGGTGCCGTCGCTCACCCGCAGGGTGGCCACCGAGGGCTGCGGCACGGGCCGCGGCCGGTCGTCGCGGACCCGGACGCCGCAGTCGGAGCAGCGCGTGGTGCCCGGCGGGTTGGGGTGGCCGTACGGGCAGAGCACCGCGAGGACGGTCGGCCCGGTGGGGACCGGGGCCGGCGGCTCCTCCTCGGGCACGCTGGCCACCAGGCGCGTCCCGGACTCCTCGTCCCCGGACGGGACGGTCGCGGGGTCGGGCAGGGTGTCCTCGTCGTCAGCCGGCTCGTCGGCAGCCGCGGCGGCGGGCAGCGGCACCGGCAGTGCCTCGGTGGTCGGCAGCTCCAGCGACGGCTCACCGGGGTCCTCCGCCGTTCCGGCGGGGCCTGCGACGTCCTCCCGGGTCGCCGGCACCGGGATCTGCGGGGAGTCGACCCGGGCCTCCGCGCGGGCGTCGAGCAGCACCGAGGACGCCCGGACGGCGCCCACCACCAGGGGCAGCAGCAGCTCGTCGTCGTCGGGCTCAGCCTGCTCACCCGCCTCCAGCCGAGCGGTGGTCAGCCCGGCGAGACCGGCCTCGCGCCAGGTCTGCACCCCCGCCCCGTCGGCGACGACCTCGCCGGTGTCGGGGTCGACCAGCCGGACGCGGCCGCGGACCAAGGAGTGCATGCCCTCGCCGGTCCAGAAGAGGGCGCCGAAGCTCGGCATGCTGTCCAGCCCGTAGGCGGCGAGCCGGGCCGCGAGCTCGACCAGCGACGCGGCGGCCAGCACCTCGTCCCACAGGGCCTCAGCCAGGGCCGTCCAGCCCGCACCCGGCGGCTCCAGGACCACCACGGAGGTCGGACCGCAGAGCACCAGCCAGTCACCGGGCGCGTACGTCGCCCGCCACTTCCCCACCGCGGTCATCCGGCTCCTCGCATCGCTCGGCGGGTCCGGGACCCGCGCCTGCCTGCCGCCATCATCCCCGAGAGCGACCACCGGGGTGACCGGACGGTCGGTCCGGCCCGCGCTCAGGCGGCGGCAGCGGCCCCGTCGGACCGCTCGAGCGAGGCGTTGAAGTCGCGCTTGGTGGCCTGCCAGCCGTCCTCGGTCTGGCCGGTCCGCCAGTAGCCGGACATGGAGACCCGGTTCCGGTTGAAGTCCAGCTCGGTGAACAGGTGGCGGCGCAGCTGGCGGATCATGTCGGCGTTGCCGTGCACGAACGCCTGCACGTCACCGCTCGGGACGCCGCCCTCGCGCACGGCCGTGGCCAGCGCGTCGCCGTAGGGGCGGCCCTCGCGGTGCACCCAGACGACGTCGACCAGCGGGCTCGAGCTGACCTCCTGGCGGCAGTGCGCGCCCTCCACCTCGAGGTAGACGGTGGCCCGCGCCTGGTGGCCCAGCCGGTCGAGGGTGGCGCAGATCGCCGGGATCGCCGCCTCGTCACCGATCAGCAGGTGGGCGTCGGCGGTGCTGTCCGGGGTGTAGGCCCCACCGGGGCCGTAGAAGCCGATCTGGTCGCCGGGCTCGACGGCTGCCGCCCACGGACCGGCCAGGCCCTCGTCGCCGTGCACCACGAAGTCGATGGCGAGCTCGTCGCGGTCCTCGTCGTAGGCCCGCACGGTGTAGGTGCGGGTGACCGGCCACTGCTCGGCGGGAGCGGTCGCCTTGAGCTGCTCGGGGTCGAACGGCCACCGGTAGTCGGCGCCGTGCGGGGCGAAGAGGATCTTCACGTAGTGGTCGGTGTGGGGCCGCACCCGCAGGCAGGCCAGGTCGGAGCCGGTGAACCACACCCGGCGCATGGTCGGGCTGACCCACTCAGCGCGCACGACCGTCGCCGTCCGCGCCACACGCCTGCGCTGCCCTGCCTGAGCCATCGGAGATCCTCACCTCGTCGCCGGACCCGGAGCGCTGCTCCGGCCACCGCCTGTGCTTCGGAACTAAGGTTAGCCTTGGTTTGGTCGCACCGGAAGCAGGGGAGGATGTGACCGTGCACGCGCTCGGGGACCCGGTGGACGCCATCCTGCTGCGCGAGGCCACCCTGCTCGCCCCGCTCGGCCCGGCCGCCGTGCTCGAGGACCAGAGCGGCGCGCTCGCCCACGGGCTGCACGAGCTGGGGTCCGACGACGTCCGGGTGCGCTGCGACTCCCTCCTCGACGAGCAGACGGTCGCCACCACCGTGCGAGGGCTGCCGGGCGTCCGAGTGCTGGCCGAGCTCGACGCCGAGCTGCTGGCCGGCGTCCGGCTGGTGGTGCTCCGGCTGCCCAAGAGCCTCGCCGCGCTCGTCGAGCTGGCCGAGGCGGTGGCCCGGTGGGCCGACCCCGGGGTGCAGCTGCTGGCCGGCGGGCGGGTCAAGCACATGGGCCGGGGCATGAACGAGGTGCTGGCCCGCCACTTCGACAGCGTCCGGGCCAGCCTGGGTGCGCAGAAGTCGCGGGTGCTGCTCGCCACCGGCGCGCGCCGCCCGGAGCACCCCGGCTACCCCGTCATCGCGACCGACCCCGACCTCGGCCTGACCGTCGCCGCGCACGGGGCGGCCTTCGCCGGCGCGGGGGTCGACCTGGGCACCCGGCTCCTGCTCGGCGCGCTGGGCCCGTTCCCGCCGGCCCGGACGGCGGTCGACCTGGGCTGCGGCACCGGCATCCTGGCCGTCGCGGCGGCGCGCGCGCTGCCCGGGGCCTCCGTGCTGGCGCTGGACGAGTCCCGCGCCGCGGTGCGCTCGGCCGCGGCCACCGCCGCCGCCAACGGGGTCGGCGACCGCGTCGAGGTGCGGCGCACCACCCTGATGGCGGGGGTGCCCGACTCCTCGGTGGACCTGGTGCTGTGCAACCCGCCCTTCCACCGCGGCAACGCCCGCGACAGCGCCGTGGCCTTCGAGATGTTCGCCGAGGCCGCCCGCACCCTGACCCCCGGCGGCGAGCTGTGGACGGTCCACAACTCCCACCTGCCCTACCTGCGCTCGCTGCGCCGGCTGGTGGGGCGGACCACCGTCGTCACCCAGAGCTCCGCCTACACCGTGACCCGCTCCATCGAGACCGGCCGCTCCACCCCGTCGCCGGCCCACCCGCCCGCCGAGGTCTGACCCGGCA
>Ga0210040_10001691_pt1 | contig 32748 bp, 38 predicted proteins | sample CryGeyCG12114_NA_FD_185462 | JGI IMG/M metagenome (GOLD analysis project Ga0210040, IMG submission 185462) | Groundwater microbial communities from aquifer - Crystal Geyser CG19_WC_8/21/14_NA (SPAdes) (version 2) | ecosystem: Environmental > Aquatic > Deep subsurface > Groundwater | place: USA...
ATGTATTTATTTGCTATCTCTTACTCAGCTATAATCGGTGGGACCGCTGTAATAACTGGTAATCCTGTCACAACTCATTCACTGCTCCTTTTGTAGTAATATTTCTAGATAATAGCAGTAATAGCTATAGCTGAAAATAAATTGTAATTGTTTTTTTGCTTCATGCAGGTACCGGTCCAAATAAAGTTTTCAAGGAGGCCATCAAACCGTAATCCAGCTTAAAAACTGTCCGAACTTCAATGTTTTTCCTTCAACTATGTCATTTTATGCGATATTTTGCAGAGTAAATGTTGGCCAAGATGGGAAATACATGGAAATGTCATTTGCCGCATGGGCAGCATTCAATATCCCTCCCATGATTCTAAACATTACCATTGCCTTTCTATTCTTGTACGCAAGATATAAAGGAAGCCTTCATTGGCGTTCCTCCATCCGACGAAGTATAAATAAAGTATTTTCCAAGAAGTCCTTTCCCAACAGTCAAATTACTGAGGACAAACTTAAGTTCAACACAAGAGATGCGAAATCCTACTTAAAAGAAGAATACAAAAAATTAGGCCCGATGAGTTTCCACGAGTACGGCGTCGCTATCGTGTATTTGTTAGTTGTAGTATTATGGGTTTTGAGAGACCCAGGATTTTTTGAGGGCCTAAAGTCTCAGATAGATGGCCCTGGGCCAGGCGACTCATCTGCCGCCATGTTGGGCGTTTTGCTTTTGGTGATCATACCGAAAGATGCCTCATTTTTCTGTGCTCCAAGTAATAAATTTATTTCTGCCACTGCTGTATTAAAAGCACAGCACACGGCATGAATATTCATTTGAATCAAAATTACTTCTACAATGAACTTCTCATGTATTGATTAAACGCAGAGTTAAGAGAAGCGAAATATAAACCTCTATTGGATTGGAAGTACGCACAAGCGAAATTGAATTGGAGCGTCGTTTTACTATTTGGTATTTTACGAAATACTTGTATAATTGAACGAAACAAAACGATGCCTTTTATTATGATCATCTTTGCAAGCTACTTACTATTCAATTGATTTCCAGGGGCAGGATTCGCTTTAGCTGATGCATCCGAGCATTCTGGGTTATCGCGATGGATTGGTGACGAACTTGCAACGCTAAATACCCTGCCTCATATTGCTATCTTGATCATTGTTATGATTGTGAGCACTTTATTTGGGGAAGTTGTCAGCAATACAGCTTGTGCTAATATGATCATACCGATTATTATAACATTCGTAAGGGGAGAAAATAAGTAAACAACATGCAGTATGACCTTCTGTAGTTTTCCAACAATACGGTGGTAATAATACGCTGTTGTCACTCATTTTTAGTCAAGGAGTCTAAAAATTCATCCGCTGTACCTCACAATGCCCGTAGCCGTATCGTGTTCTTACGCATTCATGCTACCTGCTTCCAATCCAGTAGGTAGCATAATTCAGGAGGCCGGAGGACTCAGCGTTATAGAAATGGTGAAAACTGGAGCTGCTGTCAAATTTTTGTGCATTCTATTCCATCTGCCATTACACCTTGTGTATGGGGATTTACTATTTGATTTCGGAAATTATGAATATCAGGCAGTGAATTTAACAACACCACAACCTATGGAAAATTGGACTGAACAATAAGTTGATGCGTTGGAAAAATTTTAATTTTGTAATCTAAAACCACTGATAGAAACTGAGTAAGTGTGAATACGTTGAAGAAATACCTTTTTTGCATGAAATATCCAATATGCCAAAAATCGAGTAAAGGCTATTCATTTAAAATTCATTCAGAAACAATAACTAATATATTACATCCTTACAGAATTTAATAGCAGTCCAGTAAAAACAAGCAAAAGAAGCGAAACAAATATAATTCTGCTTAAAATTAACATGATACAGATACGAGATACACTATAAAATAATTCAGTTAAGATGCCTCGATTGTTTTTTTACTGTTGATTGCATTGAGCATAGACTTAATTCTGGAAGTTAAATCTGTATTTTTAGAAACTACAGAATATTTTAGGCAATTTTCCAATGGAGGATTTAAAATGGGGGCTACTGAAGTAAGCTCCAATTTATGTCTCCTTATGTACATTGAGAGCAAACGAACAGCTCTCATTAGGCTTCTTTGTTCACCAGACTGCTCATCTTTCATGGCCTTCTTTGTAGCAAAAACATTTGCTAGAGCTCTATCCATTTGTTTCAAGTCTGCTTCAGAAGCATCATCCATGTCAATATCAGGTTCAGAATCTCCCTAAATTGAAATATGCAACTTTAAAAATAAGTTTCAAGCCGCTAGGTAGCGAGGTTATGTATCCTACCTGGTGACAATATATTTGTGTACGGAGTACGGATTAAAATAAACCTACATAAAAACAACAGAAAACTTACTGAATTTTCATCTGAATTTGCATGGATTTCAATTCCCTCATCATCAATGTCCATATCTTTTTCATCAGTCCCATCAATTTCATCAGAATCATCAGAATCGCCCTCATCGTCGTCTCCATCTACATCCTCTTCTTCATCTTTGTTTCCATTATGAACTTCATTTCCATTTAATTTTGGCACCACGTCGCCATCGTCTTCTTCCATTTCCTCCGCAGAATCTGTCCCATTTTCTTCAATTTCTTCGCCAATGTCAATATCAATAGCACTGGCAATCACACCCAAATCCTCGCTACTCACTTTGTTTTCCATAAGAAGTTTTGTGAAGAATTTTTCGTAATTAAATGGAGCTTGTTTTACACTGCTAATAGAGTCTATGAGGAATTCCGTATTTTTACCGCCTGAATCACTTTTACAAAGCTCTTTCGCGTCCTGTAGAAACAAATAAACATTGAGAGATTAATAATAAAAAATCAAAAAACACATGCAATTAATAAAATGAAACTCGAAATGAATCGTATAACTGTCGTTAGGAACAAATCGGTTATCATCATGCTTCATGGATTTTAACAAACGATACGTCACATGAAAGCCTTGGACTTAATTATCTTCGGCTATAATAGTCATAAACAATTGCTTTCAACAGGATGATGGATGAGAGTCATTCAAACGAATCGTGGGGGGACGCTGAGGAGACTTTTGCTTCGCACATCGCCTCCCTTGTTCACCCCACAAAGCCTTGTCGCATCGTAATACTCGGGTCGAATAAAATCACAGGTTAGGAACCCGAATGGCGGATGAAAAAGCTGGTAGTTACGCTCGCCGTAATAGAATTAGACTAACACATCCATTTTACGCTTTCTATGTTAATTTATTTTTTCAAAGCTAATTTGCGACGCATACAATTTTAAATGACAATAAATGAAAGAGAGATCATCAAAAAAAATTCCCGAGTTCCGTAATTTCTATAACAATGGCTTCTCCTATTCACAAGGGGTTAGGTTAAACATCGAGGAGATTAGAGAAAGAATAAGGAAAGGTCTCATGGTGTCGAGGATATTTAATCACACTCGTAAACTGTCCTTTAAAATTGTTTTGTGAATATGTGGTAATTTACTATAGTAAAATTGATTTTAGACGTCCTAACAATAACGGCGCATACGAACATCAGAGATGAAAGAAAAATGCATACCTCTAAAACTTCTTGGTACTTGGAGCTTGGAAAGGCTTTCAAAGTCTCTAAAAACCAGTAGAGTGCACAACTACCCAGAATACAACGTAAATTAATGTCTTCTGTTTTCTTCATCAGTTTTTGAATTTTCTTAAAGTCTTTATGCTTCGTCGCCAACTTCTCACTCTCATCAGCGGATAATGTTTCCAAAGCATGATCAATCATGGATTTAGTAAAATCGTAGTTAAAAGAAGCTGATAGTATAGACTGGATCCCTTCAATACAATGCTTTTTGATAATTTCTTCATCAGCCTCGTCAATATTTTCTTCATCTTTAGAAGCAGCAGGTTCTCCATTTAATTTTGGAGCACCGAATAGAAGTTTTTCAACACCTGATGCAAAATTAAACAAGCGCTGACTGATTTCTGACAATTTTTCGGTTGATATTTTCTTTCTTTGACAAATTCTGATTAGGAATTGTACGTTCACCGCAGCGTACCTGAAGAAAACAGAAATTGATCATGTTCGGTTTTTTGGGGAAAAATCACGAAATATTGACTAATAAAAAAAAGCCTTACCGAATGCCAATTTTCGTATCATTTAGATTTTCTAAACACAAGTCAGCTACGGAAGAAAGTTCTTTAGAGGTACAAAATTCAAGAAAATGTCGCAAAATATGTGATAACCTCTTGTATTCATGCAGTACGTTTGGCGTCCCTCTGAAAAGAATTTTGATTCCTTTCTTTCTATGTTTCTTATCTATGATGTCCTCATTTTCCCAGTTCAATAACTGGGCAAACCCTTGCTTGGCCAAAAAGTGTGCTCCCGTGTTTGAAGTACGAAAGAGTTTCAACATATTAGCAACGATTTCAGGCTTAAGAATTAGTTTCAAAGGACATGATTTGATGATAGATTCTTCTAAGGATATACATAAAACTCCATAATGGGAAGGTTTTAAATCTGACATAAAAGTCTCCCAGAATTCCACGAACATATCCTTGGATGCTATGTATCCAATAAATTGTCTCAATACTGCTTCGTAAGTTTGTATTTGGTCCCCAGGCAGTTTCTAAAAACAGAAGAAATTACATTACAGGTTTCAATACTGCAGATCACACACGACTTCACTTTTTTCAGATTAAAAATCTTACCAAAATGGTTTTAATCACAGAAGTAATGTCATCCAACAGTGGAACGTGTATATTTTTGTCAGTCAAACTGAGGGTTATCTGGAGCAACGACAAACTAATCTCCTTCTGATTTTGTATAAGGTCTTGCACGCAAGCAAACTCTAATTTCTGCACATCAGTTTCGTTAAAAAATCGGAAGACGTGGCAAATAAATGGAGCTGCTAGTTCGAGGTACACTAGTTTCTTTCCTGCCACTTCGCTCATTTCTGCTAAAATATAATTTAAAATGGCTCTGTCATCAAAGTCCGAAGTGAGCTGATTTGACCTTACAATTGCTCCCAAAGCTAAGATTCTAGCAGTGTAAATCAATCGACGTTCCTGTAAAAAGAGTCCACAAAAACTTAATTAGAATAATGCCAGTTAAGTAACGTATGAATGGCTCCACCAAAAGATTACCGTTTTCGTAGTTTGACCTGAAGTTATTAATAATTTCTTGACGGCCTCAACAACATGAGCAGGCTTTACATATCGTTTCAAGCTGACGATGGTGACCAACGCAGCGTAGAATCCTTTCCGGGTAGAGACTTTTTGAGACTCCAGTCCCCTAGTTAATCTTTCAGCTACGTAGGTGACTTCTTTCTCATTCTAAAAAATTAATATAAAGTATCCTCTGTTCCAAATAATGGTTTCTATTGTGAATCGGACTCCTCGGTTTATCAATATCTTTCTCATACTCACCTCTTTTTGAACCCGTAAATGCTCAAGGATTTTTAGCAATGCATTTTTAGCAACTATGGGATCCGAATCGCCGAGGTCGTGTATGTAGTCCAGCATTTTAAAAGGGTTGGGGTGTACCAAAAGGTGCGCTCGTGAGGGACCCGAGATATGAATAATAAACCAACGAATGTAGGATTCGCAAACACTTAATTGGAACTGGTCTTGAATTGTTTTTTTTTCTTACTCACGGTTTTAGTAGTCAATGTTCATTTAAAACAAAACAGACTTGATTAAACTACTACTTAAAACAGACACAAGCTTTTACTTCAAATAAATAAGCTAGGTACAAGTCTACAAGTGCAATGGAATGGAAAGTAAGTCAAATACCATGAGTTTATTCGACAATCGCGGTTTTCGCATTCTATGGTACACGCTACAGCTGGACGTAGTACGGCGTAGGAGTTTGTTCGTCCCGTAAACCCGTAGTTGATTACCGTCTATTTTGCAAAATATTTATGGTTATTAAAATAAACTGAATGTCAATGGCATCCAACGAATATTTAGTGTGGTAAAACTACGTGTGTGTACACTGATTCAAAATTTTCGCACACAAGTGAACTTAGCCTGTCTGTCTACAAAAATACTAACCCATGCATTAAACTGTACATGTCTTCAACTTTAACAATTTTATTGATGGATATATAGACAAACATATAAATCACAGCATAGATAATTAAGTAAATTAAGTAATAATTGCGGCCTCTCTGTAGTTGATCTGTAGTTGTATTTGATTTAATCTGCGAAGATACTCCCACTGTCTACTCCTGAAATAGTGCATAAATGTTGTAGCTCGTTCTCAAATTCAGATTTCAGAAGGTCTACATCCTCTTCACAATTGACATTTGATTTGTCTACAATAATGCATGCCCTCATTCGGTCGCAATAGCTAAATGTCAGAAATCCAATACCTATAAAATTTAAAACAGGCATTTTGTGAACACAGATAAAATAAAGCAATCATACTTGTTGATACATAATTCTAGCGTAAACAATTTAGTTAGAGTGACTGTTCTATCATACCTATAGAGAATTTCAAAGGTAGCCAAGCAGCCATCTCTACAATTTTACCACCTCCAAATATTTGCACTTGCTCCTTTGGTCCAGGAATATTAGACAATGTTGTCTTCATGTAAAATTGTGGAGCAACAAGCTTTTGCAAGAAAATCGGAAGCAATCCAGACAACTGAATGAAATAGTACGTTCCTAAAATAACGGACAACGAGCTAGTGACTTTTTTGGCAGCGTCATAGCAGTCCATCAATCGTTCCATACTTGTCATATCGGAGCCAATGTGAAAGGGTATCAAAATCCCAGAAAATCCATTTTTCGGTTTCCTATCTTTGTATGGCAAAAGTGCAATCGGTGACAGGGAATGGAAAACATTTGATTCTTTGGCAATTCCTGTCTTGTAATAAAATCTTTTCATCCCACCTCCCACACAGGATAGGAGTACAGAGAAAACAGAAGTTTTTGTTTTTTGTTTTAATAATTTCAATGTGGGAACATCAATAGGACGAGACCATATGCAAGTCTTTGGACCAGTAAGTTTTGGACCCGGCTAATTAATGCAAATAAAAAAACGACATTCAGATTTCCACCCACTCTATCCTACCCTTATACTCATCTTTCATAACAGATTTACAAATTTTTTCTTCAATGAAGCAATTACCTTGAAATATGGTCGATGCATATTATCAAAGCTCACTAAGTGCCGTAAACCTGTTCTGGGCAAGCATAGGGCTGAAATAAAGTAGTACCCAGCCATGAATACTTTATCAACAAGTTTTTTCGCCCACGACCTTCTCTTGTGTCCAAAAGGAAAACACGGATCCACACTAAATTGGAACGGCTTATCAGCCAATATGGAATGCAAAATATTTCCAGTCGAAATCCCATCCATTACACCATGGTGGACTCGGAATATGACTGCATAATGGGGATCTTCAGTCCCATTTGATTGGTACGAGTAATGAGGAATTATTATCATTTCCCAAGGTGGCCTTTTAGAATCCAGTGGGGTGTCTTGAAACTCTTGCATTAGACGAAACAACTTTGACTCTGTTATAGGATGTTCTTTGCCCGGATTCTCAACTTTTATGTGCTCCTTTATGGAAAAATCTTCGAACAGCTCCCAACAAACCACATTCAAAAAGTTTATGAAGCGCAGTCTCAGTTTATTCCCAACCAAAGGACTGTACACAGCTTGGGTCATCCGCTCAGTTATTACAGGCATGTTACACGGCCCCTTAATAATGTACAGACCGATGGATGCGGATGATGAAGCGTACTTTTCTACAAACCAAAATGCATCCTCGGGTCCAGCAAGAAAACGCTTGCCTGTCATATAAAAATAACGTACTGTTGCTTGAACACATACATGAAAGAAAAATTCCGCATGCATTTTCATCCACAACTCTTACCTGGATAAAATATCTTAAAATAAACATATATACAGACGCGAAGAACTAACATTGTTAACAACAATGCGGCCAAAAAAGGCGCAAAAGGTGTGACAATTGAGTAACAAATAATGTGCTCCAATGTTGTGGCTAATATGCTGTGAAAATGGCGTCGTTTACTTTTAAGGCTTTTAGGATAAAAAATACGGTTGTGAATTAGCCATATAAGTGACGTGAATAATGCCACACTGATGGCCACTATAGACACGTTTATGTAGTTTGCTTCAAATGCACTGTTGTTTTTCGCACATGCCCTTAACAATGAAGTATACATGGTGTGAACGAATATATGTTCAGATTGATTGCAACAGGGTTCATCGGAACCTGTGAAATAGTTCATCTTGGAACTAGTGTAATTTAACCAATGTGAAAAGTCGGGCAATGCAGTAGATTTAGACACAAAGAACTGAACCAAGGCTTCAGGATATGTAGAGCCTTTAATTTGCTGGGTCGTAGAATCCACATTATTATGATCCATAGTTTCCATGTTCATCAAAATTCTAACACTAGCTTTTACACCAAATCACTATACAGACTCTACACATCCGGGATTAAAACTTCATAATTCCTCCTCGATTAAACGGATTCACAATACTGAAAGTGAGTTATGTCTGTCCTGTACTCTGTCACAGCTCACATAATATCGCATGTCAAAAAAACTCCAACTAAAAGCACTCGAGTTGACATACTTATCTACAACCCTTTATACGAGAAACTTTATAAGTGAAACTTTAAATTATTGTCACCACTGGCAAAATGCTACAGTGTTTTTAACAAAAAAAACCAAATGTGTAAACATGTGAAAGAAACACAGAAATGGCAATATTTTTTTCTCTTTCATTTCAGTGTCTAATAAGCAAATGAAACCAAAGTGACTAACCAACTACATGCCTTTGTAATATGTAGCTCATTGCATGAAGTTTTAGCACACAGACACAGGCATGCCAAGCACAGCAAAAAGACCATGACTATTGTACTACTAACTACTGCAGCATATTTAGCTGTACCGGTTGTACCTAAGTTAACAGGTATAGGTGCGTACATCAAATTAACAAACGTATGATGAAAATGAGCATGAGTTCGTGTATTTGTATATTCATGGCAGTTAGTTAGTTAGTTAAGATGGGAAGATCACTGCAGAAAACTAATTGTAGCAGAACGCAGTACACAAAATGCGGGTCATGAGAACACACGTTGGGCTTGAACACAACAATAACAGAATCATTAGGTGTGTGTGAATGAAGAATGTGCGAAGATCATACACTGAACACAAGTGTTCTCCTTTTTCTTTTCCACAAAGATATCTCAAATATGAGCATACTAGACACAGTAAGCAGAAAACGAAAGCTTAATGATGAAGCTAGCTATACCAATGGGATTTCGTGATTTGGTCTGCTTTTATGCGTAGTTACTTACTTCGTTTTAGTACGTAACTGTCTCGATCATAAATAATATGCAAAGCAACGTGTAATTAATTGAGAAACCATTGACTGGGCAATTACACATCACATAACACCACATGCTATGCACCTAATTAGATAGTTCGTTTTGAGAAAATTTCGTTAAATCGTGGCCATGTTTTTATTAGTGAAGTTTACGATAATTAAGAAAAGTAGTGTTGTAAAACTTTCTGAAATTTCTTTGTGACTAAACTAAAGTTAGTGAGTGGGTTTAGATAAGAGTCTATGCTATGGTTTAGATACACCTCAATGCAAAAAGTTTAAGTATTTGTAGTAAGTAAAATATGCCCGACGCATGAGCCATTTTTTATGATTACAAGTCTTTTTCCTTGTTATGTGATTGTCACAACATGACAGTCGTGCATGATTTAACATATAGGTAAGCCACGTACAAATTCTTAATGATTGGTTCAAGCATCACAGAACAATAATGATTTCAGGCCATTTCATAACTGTACAATAAACTCTTAGTTTGTGCATTCACCTAGGATGAAGAAATGAGAATCACATGCATAGAGATCGGAAAGGGAAACAAATCATTTTTATTTAGCTAATTCTAATAAAAACGTACCTGATTTCAATGTAGGGCGATGAAAACATCTTTAAATACGGAGTCCAGCACAATGAAGACAATGTATGAATGTTCCTAAGTCCTAAACTGTATTTGTATTTGTATAGTTATTTTGACCATTATACAAAAATAATCAAAATTCTTACACTCGGAGTCAATATTTCAGAATATAATTTGATATACACACACAGCTAAACGGTATGAAGACAAATAATGAATAGATTACAATTCATAACAACATAATATCATTTTAGCAAACGTAATATTTGCTACACACTACTGCAACTTCCATCGCTAGAATAATTCGTAATTTGAAACATGACACGTCATAAACAAAAACATACTCATAATCATCCTAATAATATTTTATCTTGCAAAAAATACGTTACACTACTCGAATATGTGGTAAAATAGTGCCATCTTGGAAAAATTAATAAATAGTTCAGTAGAAACCGATTCATTAAAAGCTTAATGTTATCAATGATTGTGGTTTAGAGACAATAACGAAAATCCAAGTTTTAACGTAGTAATGCAATTTACTTATATTTGGAAATCGAAGGAACATTAAAGTAACACAATGGGACAACACGTGACTCGGAAGGATAAACATCAAAGATAACTTTATAAATATTGAGGTCTTGCATATAAGCTTCCTCCTCCAGTAAAATTACGTGACGGGAAATTAAGTACGCAATCATGGACTTCAATTTGAATTTCACACAAGTAGAGCAGTCAGAGGACTAACCTTGATTTCAGAAACATCCATGCATTTCGTCCACGAGCAATTCCACATTGTGCAATACAGAGTTGGATTGAGAGCTGGTTAAGGAATCCCGAATAATTTGATGAAGTACGTTTTTCGATGTGCATTTCGATTTTGAAAAAGAGGTAAGTATAGTATGGAAAAACATGCGCATATAGCAGAAAGAAGGATTGGGCCATTGGGCGGCGCACAAAATCGAGATTAATGCAAAAAGTTCAGGATAGGAAAACAGTAATTGGGGAGAAACTGACTGAGCAAAATCGCATGTTATGTAAGGTTCACAAGGTAAGGGGGAATATCAAGGAAGGAGAAAGGCTATCATCATTCATTCATTCAATGGAAAAGGAGGAATCCGAGGAACCTGAAAATATTCGGAGAGTAACGCGTTAGTTTTTGACGAATCAACCAACAATGATTAACGCTGGCACTAAACCTATACTTTGCTGCTGCCATACATATTTGTGGCGATTCAAGATAACAATAGTCGCATTCTGAATCAATGTAAATTTTGATTATATTTACAAATAGCAGAAGGGCAAAAAATATTACAATAAGACGTACGGTTTGTTAAATTCATGTATTCCAGTGATACTGCCATCCATTTCACAATCGGTGATACTCTCATACAGTATATGCATGTCGCGGGTAAAGAAGTACAGCAAAAACTTAACTTAAACATGAACTTTACGATTTGGAGCAAAAGGAGAAATATTATTCGTCTTTGCTAGGCAGTAAGTAGTAAGTAAGTAAACTTCAAAAAAGTCTGTAGCTATGATATGGGTCTAACCTTGTTCATATAACGTATGGATAGGCGGCATTTGTTTCATTCAAGAAACAAGAGCATGTGAGACTCACTATCTCAGGGAAACTTCAACCTCATTCCAAAATCCGATGGAGTACACCGTACAAATGTACATGACATGGCATTGAATACTGAATAATTTTATCGAAAGTTAAGAACTTTTACACATACCTGATTAAAGTTTTGGTTACCAGTTTGGGAACGCATCTTGAGACGAACATCAGAAACATCAATATTCAAGGACATCAAGGAGACATGGATGCTGAAGTTGCTTGTGAACACTGCCCTTCCTCCCGTTCTGGAATGGGATCTTTAGGGTTTTCCTCAGACGTTGACAACACACGGGATTTTACTGGAGAGACATCCTCCAAAGCGCTATCGACTTGTGGTAAATCATCAGTTGGCGTTTTTTCTCCATCCTTGTTATTGTCAATGTTGTTACCAAATGTGGCTTCTGGCTCTTTTTCTTTGTGTTCACTCAGTCGTGGAGATTTAGACCTTTTATCATCTGTATATAATTGCAAATGGTTTATCATAGTTAGTAAAGCACTATAAACACTTCAGTTATTTTGATCTGCACACAGAATATGAACGCGTGTCAGCATTGAAAGATTATATTATTGGTTTGTTTTGTTGCATCTTGCATGATAATTTTCGTACTAACTATTTCAAAGTAATCATTGCAGAATGGGATGCCTGCTAAAAGCTGACGGCTGACACCCGCTAAAAATGAAGGTAACCATTACCGTCTTTTGGTTTTCGAGCGTCTCCATCCCTTTCATGACTTCTTTTATGACGTGATTTATCTTTTCTATCTCGACTCCGACTTCTACTAGAGTGCCGCCTACTTTTACTACTACGGTCGCGGCTTCTACTCCTAGACCGCTTATGACGCTTCTTGTCCTTGTCTCCATAATGCTTTCCCTCCCTGTTAAACCAAATAACCAATGTAGCAACAACAACCGAGCGGAGAATGACAAAAAACATCGTCATCTGAGTCTGCTCTATTAGGTTCTTGCTGAACATACCTAGATGACTCCTTGTGACGATCCTTATCTCTAGATGACTTTTCCATATCCCTACGCTCCCGTTTGTCCCTAGATCGAGACCGGCGTTTCCTGCTTCTGTCTTTATCTCTGTCCCCATGGTCTTTGTCCCGCCTACTAGATTTATCTCTTGATCGATCCCGTTCTTTTGATCTCTCTCGATGACTTGCCGATCGCCTTCGGTCAGTGTCTCGGATTCGATCAACATCGCCTCTTCGACGTTGTTCTCGTTCTTTTTCCATTTCTTCTCGCTCCTTTTGTTCGCGTTGCTCTTTTTGCTTCCTAATTTCTTCTAGGTTTTTCCGCAACATTGCGAAGCCCACATGCTGCTTTCCCATGATATGGTCATCTAATCGATGCTGAGCTTCACCAATGATTAAATATGAGCCGCAGACTTCACATACTTGCATGGCCTTGTCTGGATTCCATGGATGATTGACTTCATTCGCTCTGCAATATCAGAGAAGTTTAATCGAAATTTTCGAAATATTTTTCTCGGCAATAAAAATTGATACAGACAGACACTATGATAATGATAATGCTTGGAGGCATCATCATAGTAAATAGTATGATGATCAACGCCACGTCTAGGTTTATAAATTCAAAATTTACAACTACACCATACAGAAGTAGATATTACTATATTATACTTACTTCATTAGCTCACGTTCTTCTTTAAGCTGATCACAAAGTTTCAAAAGGCCTTGGGCTTTCTCCACATCTCCGTCACATCCAGCTGTCTCAGCCTCACCTAAAAGAGCATTTATCCTTTCTGAAAGGAGCGATATTTTTTCAGCGTTCTTAGATCCTGGACCGGCATATGTTCCCTAAGAATAAAGTTATAAATGGTGAAGACTTGCTTTGGTTGCTTTAAAACATTTGTATCCTATTTCTACATGCACTTACACCATCGGGTCCATTAGCAAGAGCAATTCTCATTCGACCTCGTTTGATCTTTGCTTCTATTTCATCAATCATTCTCTCTGCAAATCTTATAAATTCCGCCTCGTTACGAGATTTTTTGTACCCCGGAGCATCTTCCAAATACTTTTTTCGCAACTGATCATCATGAATTTTCGGGCAGGTGCCTAAATCAGCTTTAGTGTTGACAAATAGCTCGTGAGGGCAGAAACAAGTCATGTAGAGAGGACATACCTAGACATAAATGTATTGTAGTATAGTGATTCACATTTTACTGATCACACACTGACATTTCTACAATCACGTCTCTTAAGATCAGAGTTTTTAGAAACGGACGAAAAAATAATAAAAAGCACTTCCACCCCCACCCAATCTGATGTGCTCAATTAGCTCAATATTTGGATTTGAACTGATATTAGTTTAGTACTTTAGGTGTTTGGGAAATTCACAAATACCGCTATTGTGGACGCTGCCGCTTCGCTCCGCGCGACCTTTCATTTATCATTTCTTAAGGTTTATGGACATTATACTTCAGTTTCCGGGAGCCATTACTTGGTTCGCATGGTGTGGCAGCGCGCCTTGTTGACCTCTTTGTGATTTTATTCTTGATTATTATCATGTTGAATAACATGCAAAACAGATTGCTTATTGGATCGGAGGTTATCCAATAATTTTATTGGATCAGATACGGATCGCAAACTGATCCGACCATATCCTGTAACATTATCGGAAGCACAACTATTGGGGTGGAGGTTTTTTCGATTCTTCACTCCTAGAATACATCCAAAAGTAATATATTATTTTAGGATTTACCTCTGGGTCGTCCCAATTAGGCTGCTTAGGCTCTTCTGTAGGCAGTGCATCTCTATTCCTTCCCATTAACTCATCCAGGACAGATGACATAAAATTTTTAGCCATTTTTCATAAAATGAGCACTCTTAGCGCTTCTAAACGTAACCTCTAAAACTTGCCTTAATGCCCAACAAAAAATCAATCGGTATAAATGCAAGCGTTACATCGTATTTCGGGATTATGAATGTTTAGCGTTACATGGTTTACAACTTTAAATACGAGCACTATCAAATATCAACCTATTATTTCCCTTTGGACCACACAAAGCTGTGTTGAAATTGAAACTTAAATTGTCACAAAAACCAAAACTAAAAATAATACAATAACAATGGCCAATAAAATTTAAAAACCAAAACATGTAGAAGTTGAAATTTGCCGGTGAGAAAGTGACAAATCTTATGCATACATTCGGTAATTCGGTATATTTGTAATTCGTTCATATGAGTATTAGGAATCCTTAATGCTTATGCGAAAAAGTCGTTGTAGTCAACCAACCCATAGAAGAAGGAGGAAAATATGAAAATTTTCTTGGTCTCATTCTGATGGTTCACGTTCACGCGCGCCATTTGTTTATCGCTCAAGGTGTTCGCTCTCTTCGTCCTCACTTGCGGTCAGAAGTGTTCGTAACTTTTTTGTCCTACGCACGCTTTCTCGACCACGAAAAATACTGACGCTTTTGGGAAGAGAGTTAATAAATTAATTATTGTGTACGTCCGTAGCATAAAGGTATCTCGTTTGATTTGTCATCTGATTATTTGTAATTGACTGTCTACATCCGTAGGACCAATTCCTATCTGATTCATTTGGAAGGTGAGTGTTCACGCTGTAATTAATTAGTCACGGTTCATAACTGGGTTCATAACCCTAAGTAGTCAGCTGAGCTAATGCCGGCATAATACTGGACTGTGTTAGCTATACGCTATAATGGTTTGATTATTTTCTCGGATCGTATTTTCATTTTTGTAATCATTATTACAGGTTGAATTCAACATGGGAAGTGACGAAGAGCAATTCGCTGGTATCATTAACACCTTTTTGTCCACTGATAATGAAGTTCGGACTCAAGCAGAGGTATGTTATTAATATTTTATGTTTTATGTTATGTAATTGAATAAAAACACCAATTTGTAACACCGGAACTATTGATCTTCAGGCTGCTTACGATGGGATTGCGGCAGACAAGAAAGTATTCTTCTTACTAGCGCTAATAAGAAACTCTGAAGCTCCTGAAGAACTTCGACAGTTGAGTGCTGTACTACTTCGTCGTTTACTAACCACGAATTTCGACTTTGCTTGGAAATCTGTAGGTGCCATAATCACATGTTTTGTATCATTGTGCACTACAGTGTGACTAACTGAATGATTCTTCAATATGCAGATCAATCCTGAAGCCCAGAAACAAGTGAAAGATGAAATTATAGCTCTTATTAGTCGAGATAATGAAAAACTTGCAATGCGCAAGAAACTTTGCGAGGTTACAGCCGAATTGGTTCGTAATTTGTTTGATGACGATGGGAATAATCTTTGGCCTGACTTTTTACATTTCCTTTTCCAATTGGCTAACAGTCCTGTTGTCTCCTTAAAAGAAAATTCGCTTATTATATTTGCTCTCGTGCCGGGAATTTTTGGAAGCCAACAAGCCAATTATTTAGATGTTATTAAACAAATGCTGACCTATGCACTGCAGAGCGACCAATACTCCGTACGATTTTACGGGGCTAAGGCATTATCTCTCTTTATTTTAAATGATCGTGAAAGTGAAGAGGCGGTCTGGAAACATTTTACGGATTTGGTTCCCCTGTTCTTGAAAACTTTGGAAGAGTCTGTGCATTTGCAAGAAGATGATGATCTCTTAAAGCAAGCCATCGAGCTGATTAGTGAAAACCCCAAGTTTATGCGACCTCATCTCGCACCTTGCTTACAGCTATGTCTGGAAATCGCTAAAGAAATTGTATTCCCGGAAGACTGGCGTCATTTGGCTCTCGAATGTGCAGTAACTGCTGCTGAAAGCATCCCAGGAGGCGTCAAGAAGGTCTGTGGGCCAATTGTTCCTTTATATATTGACCTGGTAAGTAAATTTTGATTTAAAAATATTACAGTACAGCGTACAGCTATATTTTGTTCTGTAGATGTTGTCTTTATTCATAAATTTTCCCAATTTAGCTATTAGAGATGATGAGGGATGTAGACGAAACAGGCGGCGACTGGACCTGGAATAATTCTGATGAACCTTATGAGGCCGATGACGACTCTGATGCATCGACTGCTGAAACTTGTTTAGATAGGCTTGCGTGTGCTTTAGGAGGCAAGTTGGTACTTCCAATTGTCATGGCTAAGGTTCAGGATTTTTTAGGGAGTCCAGAGTGGGATAAACGATACGCTGGACTCATGGCAGTGTCTGCTGTTGGTGAGGGTTGTACCAAACAGATGGAACCGTTATTGCCTCAAATCGTCACTCCGATCTTAGGATTTTTGAAAGATCCAGTAAGTAATTTAATATCCAATGAATGATTGTAGGACTGTTTTCTCATGTATTGCTGCAGAAATAATAACCCTGTCACACCTACAAAAGCTTAAATTATGTGAATATTTGTGTTCAGGATCCTCGTGTCAGATACGCAGCTTGTAATGCACTCGGACAGATGGCAACAGATTTTGCTCCAAATTACGAGAAAAAATTTCATTCTAAAATTTTGCCTGGACTAATTCAACTGTTAGAGGATAATTCTTGCCCTAGAGTTCAAGCCCATGCTGGTAAGAATGAAGAATCACTAGTGTTGAGCCCAACACAAGTCTCATACTAGAATGTTAAAATATTTTTTTATTTATTTTAGGCGCAGCTCTTGTAAACTTCTGTGAAGAATGTCCACGAGACATTTTGGTCAATTACTCTGATCCTCTCTTAGGGACTCTGGAAAAATGCTTTCAAATTAAACTTAAGGAACTTGCTGAACAAAACAAAAAACTGGTGCTAGAACAGCTCGTAACTACTGTTGCTTCCATTGCCAACACATTAGAGCAAGATTTCGCAAAATACTATGAATTGTTTATGCCTTGCATGAAGTACATTATGCAAAATGCAAACTGTAAAGAGTTGCGTCTTTTGCGCGGAAAAACAATTGAATGCGCATCTTTGATCGGGTTGGCTGTTGGAGCTGACAAATTCACTGCGGACGCCTCAGATATAATGGACTTATTGCTTAGGACTCAAGTAGATAATGGTGGGGTTGAGTTAGACGAAGATGATCCCCAGCTATCCTATATGATAACTGCTTGGGCTCGGATCTGTCAAATTTTAGGTATGACGCATAAAACTAGAAATATATATTTACTATGCTATGTATGATCTATTAAAAATGGCTTCTATTCTGAGGCTTTCCAATATTGTGAACTGCATGTGTTTTGTAATTTTGACACGTTTTGTTCATTTTCTTAAAGGAGACAGATTTGCACCGTATTTACCTATGGTCATGGCACCTGTGTTGCGTACAGCGTCCATCAAACCTGAAATATCGATGTTAGATCCTGACGAAGTGGAGGTAAATATGTGCTATTGTTGTTTTGTTATTCGGTTGGTTATTTTTCCCAGTGATGCTTATTCTTTTCCTTTCTGGCTGTTAGGATGTGGAAAGAGCTGAAGATTGGCAGTTGATCCCTTTAGGTGATTCACAAGCAGTTGGGCTGCATACGGCCAGGCTAGAAGACAAAGCTATGGCATGCCAAATGCTTGTTTGTTATGCTCGTGTCATGAAAACCCACTTTCGTCCATATGTCGATGAAGTAAGAGTTTTTCTAATAGTAGATTAAGTTACAGCTTTTTAAAATAATTATTGATATTCATTTTATTTGCTTACTTATTGTTCAGGTTGTGAAACTAGTTATTCCCCTTTTGAAATTCTACTTTCACGACGGAATCCGAACTTATATTGCTGAGATTATTCCATTCTTGATTGGCTGTCTTGAGGATTCCAAAGAGCAACAAGTTGCATTATGGAATTTAATCTGGCAAGATTTACTTGTGGCCACATTAGCAGAACCAGAAGCATCCGTCAAATCTGAGCAGTTGTATGCTATTGCTTCTGTCATTGAAATCTTACCGCAAGAGGCATTCACGGAAGAAATGATCAAAAAAATCACAGAAGTTGTTGAGAAAGCATTCGTCGCTCATTTTGAGCGCTCAGATAAACGAGCCGAACAGAAAAAGGACGAGGACTTTGACGAAGTGGTTGAACAGCAGTTGTGGGATGAAATGGAAGAAGATAACTATGTGCTAACCAAAGCTTCAGATGTGATTCATTCCCTCTTGAAAATCCATGGAGCCAATTATTTACCCTGTATGGAGCCCATGATCATCCCATGTGTCACCAAACTGATTGCCCCGGATAGGTTTTGGCAAGAAAGACAGTGGGGGATTTGCATATGGGATGACATCGTAGAGTTCACGGGTGCAGCTGCTATAAAATACCAACACATGTTTGTTCCCCATTTGCTCAACTATTTGGCAGATGGTAGTCCTGAGGTGAGACAGGCTTGTGGCTACGGGTGTGGCATTATGGCACAATTTGGACAGGAGGCTTTTGCACGTAAGTGATTTTTGGAATCAGTTTATTACCACGGTTCCATTTTGTGTATGACATAACATGAAGCTCAGGCTCTCTGTCAGGATGTCATGAATTTATAGTTTTGCAATTTTGCTATGAATTAGTTTCTGTAAAATACAGATCTATCTTATACGTTATATGAGCTGGACAACCCTACATGTAATTCATCATTGATTATACGCCTTGAAACAAAATATAAATTCTTTACTCTGTAATCTCGTATCATTTTTGTCTCTAAGACAAAACTAGCAGCACTTCTTATTAATGATCCAACCTTTTTAAAATATTGATCCAGCTTACAGCTCATGACTTCTCAAGCTCCACACAATGCTCCAGGGTGTTGTTTTCGCTGTCCTTATTTGTAACATGAGTGGCAAACATCAATGATTAGGGCATTGCTGTATATGCGTATGGAGTATGTAGTAGCGATAATGAACTTGTCTGAAGCAAGGTTAATATTATAAAAAACAAGTTCTTCCAATGAGACATACAGTGATCGCGATTGATAAAATTAATAACCGAACAGATTAATTAAATCTCAAATTGTGAATATCACATTCTGTTTATTATTTTTTTAGTAATGTGTAAAGAAGCTCTGCCGCGCCTAGTGCAAATCATTTCCGACCCTGAAGCCAGAGCTGAGAGTAATTTGACTGCAACTGAAAATGCGATTTCAGCCGTGGCTAGAATGATAAAATATTGTCCTTCATCTGTAAATTTGGATGAAACAATCCCACTATGGTAAGTCCCACTAAAAAGTCGTGATGTCATGATTTCATCGTATATGCAAAGTAATGAAAAGAGGCTATGATTTATTTAGTTTTTAACCCTACTGATTGGGTTTGTTGTTTGGTTGTCTACCATGTTTGTTTGCAACCGTTTTTTTCTAATTATCCTTTTCCTTAGGCTATCTTGGTTGCCGATTTGGGAAGACAAAGATGAAATGGATACTGTGTACGGATTGCTTTGTGATCTTTTGGAATCAAACAATTCTATCGCACTTGGACCCCAAGGAGCAAATATACCACGCATTGTCAATATCATAGCTGAAGCGTTTGCTCGAAAAGCAGTTCCTGACGATGCTACGTGTAGACCTAGACTTGTCAATTTGATCCGAATGATTCAGAATGACTCCAATTTGTTTCAAGCTTGCGTAGCACAATTATCACTAGAGTGTCAGCAAAGTTTGCAAGCTGCGCTTCAGATGCAGACATAAACTGGCGTATATGAACTATAATAAATTCATCGAAATAAAAACTCTGAATTGCTATTGCTTTTGTTTGGTAAGAAATCTTTATGAAAAATGAAAGGTCTGATGATGACGTACCTTTAGGATTTATAAAACTGGTTTATTATGATCGCTGACACTAAAATTTTGTTTGATTAATTTTCTTCGCAATTTTTCGAATATGCTTTTGACTTTTTATTTCTACGTTTTTTTTTTGTTTTCTTCTTTTAGTGTATTCTATAGAGATAGTTAACTTTTCTTTCTGTTTCTTGTCGACCCGTAGTGTAAAATAAATATATTGAAAATGAAAAAAATATTACTCCACGGTTTTTTTTCAAATTATTGTCTTTCTTTGTTTTGTTTGTTAGTTGTAAACGTATTACTCTGAAGTAATTCAAAATTAATAATATTTATTAAAGTAATAATTGGCCAGTTAGTCAGTATTATGAAAGTAAACTTTTTAAATATTGAATTATGACTTTGATAGGTTGGTAAAAAATCCATTGATCCAATTTTAATGCCCCCGTTTATCGTGATAAGTATGCACTCGCCATGAATATGCAAGCAGGTTATGCAAAGCTTTGTAGGTTTATCTGTCTTCTTTCATTAAAACGTGAGTAATCTTGCAGGCGACAGTTGAGTACTCATCAATCAGTGATATTGTATTTTCAAGAAGTTATACCGAAAGGAAGATTTGTGAAGGTATTTCGGATTTAGAAGAAAATCGTTAACTACGATTAGATGATAAAAAATAGAGAAATAATATTTTGAGTGTAATGTTTCACATTTTGTGAATTTACTTTGACAGTGAGTTACTTATCATTATCACAATAGTTTCCTTTTCACAGTAACTACTTGTAATTTTGATGACGCACGGTGGATGGAACGTTATTGATGGCGTGTAAAAAATACCATATTGTTATCAGTGCCAGAAATTCAAATAAACTGTATGTTCGAATGAATAAAGAGGTTTTAAAATCGATTGGGGCATTTTATTTGGATGTATGAGTTTTTCACAGCACTGACATCATTTATATTCTACACGAAATATCTGAATTAGTGTGAAGCCAATTTCATATAATTCTAGATCAATATATGGAGTTCATATCGTTGCATGCTGCAAGCACTAATTATAACGAATGCGAAACGAGGGGATAAGGCATCATGCTAAATGCGCCAAAAGAAACTCATGAAAATCGCCCACATCATCTGGGTATCTGTACAATGCACACGTAAAAACTCAAAAGTGTGACTACAATTACCTTCAGTCTCAGTACACTTTGTGGTAATGAATTCATAGTAAAATTTGCAAGTAGCAAATTACATATGTGTGCTCTCTGTGTTCAGACATGGGACTACCTAGTCCAATTAACATGTAGTTTCCAAAACCAGAACACAGGTACAAGATCCTCATTAGTTGGTGGAAATAGCTTGCTCAGGCATTCTTGTACTTGTACTTTCCATTGCACACGTATTATGCAACTGTGAAGTTGATGTCTAGGTAGACCAATTCAAGAATGTATATTTTGTTTTTTACATATTACTGTGAATGTAAATATTATAAATAGTTGGTGTATCTGACATAATTTTTGTGCATGTGTTAGTGATCATAGACTAGAGAAATGGCAGTTCCAAGGAAGTTATCAGATCAGCTAGAAGCCATGTTGGCTCCTAATTCTAATGGGAGAAGAAATTCTGCCGCCAAGATTATCGACCGGCTGCGGTCCGGTTCTTTACCCGGGTATTTAATTTTCATGCATTTATATTTATTTGGTTCATTGCATCAAGAATTATAGCGAAACTGTCAATTAGATGGGCCGGCGGTGGACCGATTTTTCCAAGACGCTCGTCATCAAACGCTAATATAGATCCAAACGGTCACAGACAAAAGGAAGACCCTGGGAATCCCGCATTATGGAGACATTATGGAAAGTGAGTGATTTTTTAGGATACTTTTATAGTCTGAACGACAATTTGAAAACAGTTCATGATTGTAAAAGTATACTAAGTATACTCTTTTGTTATAACAGTATTTTTGAACTCAGAATCAGTAAAACAAAAAAGTTTATCAGTATCATTTACATACTCTTCTTTAATGGATTCTCAGTGCAAACCTAGGATTCGTTCTTTCAGCAATGTATGCCAAAATGCTAGTAGTTCTAGGAATCGGATTCCCAATGGCCGAAGTTATCTCAACTTACTTACCACCATCTTTATATGATGTAAGCAATTTTTATTAATTTTTCCGTATCATGAGTTGAGTTATTTTTTGCGTCATTCGTCGTGCAGGTTTTGTAAATGATTCTATTCCCAAAAAAGAAATTCATTAATTAATGGCCCATATAAACTAAATAAATAATCATTGCTTTCGTCTGTAGGTGTACAAAAGCTCATAACAAACTAAATCTAATCACCATAAAAAAGTATTTCCCTGTCCATGTCCATACTATATGGGTCTCTGTGCAACAAATGACATATTTGGTCACTTAAGAAAACTCTAGCACTCCTCTTGTGCACGCATTTCATTTAAAAGGATCGTTTTAACAACTTTTGTTCCATTGTTTCAGGGATTTTACCTCTACCTGTACTTTATGAGCATTTTTTTCATGGGCTGCATCTTCTCTCAAGTCATCAAGGAGAAGGCTAGGAAAGAAATCTCACGAGGTAAGAAAAATAAAAGTTGCTAACTAGCTTCAGCCTTACATCGTAATATTTGTTTCTTCCTTCGCATGCATAAGTAAGTAAATGACCCTTGCATGAATCTCTAAACTTGAACCAATACCAAAAATCCGCACCTAATTCATTAAGGGTATCCCGTGCTAACTTTTGTCCAGCGTAATTTTACATCTCTTATTCAAACACTTACTTAACAAAACTTACTAAACAGTAGTACACATGTGTACTAGTGACGCTAAATTCTATTTAAAGACTGACTAACAAAATCTAAACAGATTCTTGTTATTGCGAGACATCACAACAACGATTTACATTTATTAGCACGTTTACTAACTTACTAAAAATAATTACCCACCTAACTAGTCACTAACAATAGAAGTTCAGTTCATCTTTTATTGATATCATTAAATAAACGTTTAAGCATCATAAATTATGATAATCAACTACTCCCAGAGTATACTTCTCTCATTCCCCCGCCCCAGTGTGTTCGCCTTTTCACAGCCTTTTACCACTTTACCACTTTTGTACCACAGGTGTGAGCCAAATCAAATCAAGATTGCATACTGCAAGTTCTTCATCAACACCCTCAACTGCTCCCTCTGTGCCAAATACCATAACTGTGGTTGTTGATGAATCTACGAACCTTCATGACGACAACGATGATATCAGTCGAGTTTCAGATGAAGATACGGACATACTTTCTCCATTGCCCAGCGTTGAGTGCAATAGTATTGTCAATAGCAGTAGCAGAACTCCTAAACTCGTATTGACTAGATGTACCACTTTCACGATTGAGAAAGATAAAGAACCGACAGAACATAGTGATGATGACAATGAGTCAGACAGAAATGAAGAAGTTGGGCAACGCAGTCATTTTGGAAGCTTTTATTTGCGCATTGGAGCTGTGGGCAAGTTTTTTTCAGAGCTAGTTAGTAGTTAAAGCGTGTATTTGAATTCCGTTGTCGGCTCTGGGTTCTTAACACGATTTATGAAGTTCTTTTCTTATTCTTATAGGCTGTATAAAGGTATATTATAAATTAAATCGCATACTGACTTTTTTTCCCTGATCTTAATCTCATATAGCTAGTTCAAGACTCAGAATGGCCGGAAAACTTGTGTTACGGATGTTTTACAAATTCTTGTTATGAGTGCATAAGTTTTCTCAATAATAGTAAATATACATAACTGAAAGAGCTAGAAAATGAAGTGAAATAGAATACTATGCAGTTAAGGAATGATATGATTAATATGGTATCCAATGCTAGCTATAGATAGGCATCGTGAGACTTAAAAGAATGCTTGCCAGTATCCTAGAGCCAATTGTTTCCTTCCCCTTGCCCTTCTCTTACACTGTGGATTACAGTGTAACGGATAGGATTTGTAAAATTTGCTTTAAGTGCTTTGAGATGGAGGCCTAGGCTGACATGTTTTATAAATATTTACAGCATTTGGAATGGGCAGCCTCATCTACAGTGGCTTAGAATTTGGGGAATACTTTGAGCTGGAACCAGACAGTATTTGTCACAACTACATGATGGCCGTAACTCCAATGTTTCAAATGATTTTTACTTTTACCCAAATGTACTTCATTTTCCTGAACTCTCAAATGGCAGTTTCCAGAGTATCATTGGCCAAGCAATTCGGCTTAATGCATATGATAGGCACAAATCTGTGCATCTGGTTGAACGTGCTGATTCGAGAAACGAAGCATGAAATTCTTCATTTCTACGATCCCAGTAATCAAACTATCACAGTAACTCATGGCTTAGGTAACTATGGCCATTCTCTGGATAAGTTCATTGTTCATAAGAATCAACACTCTGGTCATGAACACAACGAATCAAGTATTGGCACCGAGTCAATTCCATCTAGTAGTGAAAATTTTATTGACATAGAAAATAACTCAGATACTGGACTCACCCATCAAAGATTTCGTCGAGGACTTGTTGGACCTCATTCTATGTACGAATGTCGACGGGTGAACATTATGGGATCAGTAGTCACCGATGCGTCCCCATTTTTATTTCCATGTACTATTGAATTCTCGCTCATCTGTGCTGCAGTTTGCTACGTGATGTGGAAAAGTATGGCCAAAAGGAAAGTGGCTCGGATCAAGTTAAAGGATCAATTGCAAACCAAGCGACCTGATTTTTTACCCGCTGTAAGTCAAGTAGTAGTACTACTACTAGTAGTAGTAGTAGTGAATAAACAAGAATTTAGACTCATCCATTAATAAACTTTGTGGATTAGATTGATGCTCGAGATTGTTTAGATAAAGTAAGTCAAATGAGATATTCTTTTCCAGCATAATGCAGAGTCACGGTCTCCCCATCACTACACAGTAGACTGTGCTGGGAGCAATAAAGGACTTTTCACTGGAATTTTTGCTCTGGTACTCACTATCATGAGTCTCATCCTCAATTTCGTGCTTGACAAGCATCCAGATTTTAAAGAGTTGGCCACATTGGAAGTCAACATTACGGAATTGATTTTGTACTCGACTACAATAATCGGTGTATTGCTGGGAATGCTACAGGTCTGTTTTTTTATTCATATTTATTTTTATTGGAAATAAGTAGGTCTAGTTAGGTTACTTAGAACAATTTTTTTAGTAACTTATAGCAAGAAACTGTAAACAACTTCAAATGATATCAGTTACCACGTCTTCTAGCCTGCAACCACAACCCACTTACTTTTTTACTGCGCATGCGCCACAACGTAGCGTCGTTTTTGTGCTTTGCTAGTACAATCTTCAATCATCAATGCGATTCTTTTCATCTCATTCTTAAGCTCTTGTTTTCTGGTTTTACTTACTCAATTTTTGCGTCCGCTGTAATATTGTAGTTTCTTGTTCCTTTCTGGAATGGAAGTTAAGTATGTTGAGCTCATTTTTATGTTTGATGATGTATTTAATGGATACTCTCTTCTTTTTATGGCAGCTAAGACAATTGCGATACGACAGCAGGAAGAATCTTGAACTGGACAACATTCTACTTATAGTGGCACAATCTGGATCCTTTGTTTTCAACATATTCTGTATCATTGGCGGCCACTTGACTCCGGTTGAGAATGATAAATTAGTTCTGGTCACTCCACTTGTATGTCTTATTCAAGTGGTACTGCAAACATTGTTCATTTTGGATGCTTCAAAACGAGTTGTGGCCACAAGTGCACAAGCAAGAGGAAAGCCAGGCCGTGAAATTGTGACTTTTCTCCTAGTTACCAATTTAGCAATGTGGCTCATCAACTGTTTGGAGAAATCTAGAGGAGATAGTCATCCATATCTTTTGCATTTTTATGGTGTCTGGGGCTGGACCGTCATTACTCGCATTTTTATGCCTTTAGCTATATTTTACAGGTTTCACTCCACAGTCTGTCTGTGTGAAATTTGGAAAAAGGCGTATAAGATCCGATGACTCCTTTGTTGTTTTTGTTTCTACTTGGTACTGAATAATTTATAATTGGAAATTATTGAAAGCCTTGAGTGTATAAAGTGTAATGGTAATGGTTTTGTTTTCTCTGGCCATTAGGCGTTGATTTTGAGATAATTAAGTGGTTTTAAGTGCGTAATTGAATTGTTAACTTGTTTATAGTTAGTTCCACTTGTCAGACGCAGACTCCTCAAACATTTAGTGTTCACTTGTTTGAGTTTATTTAAATTATCATGAGAAACGTATTTAATTATAGAAATTTTTCTTACAGTTTAGCTTGTTTAATCTTGAGAAAATTTTTAATTGTGAAGTTATTGCATACAGAAAGTTATTAATATCAGATGTGTAAAAATAAACTCACAGTTCAAAAGAAAGGCATGGCTCCAATGAAAATATGCTATCTGAAAATCTATTGAAAAGTTGCATAAAATTTACGTCTCCTTAATAAGAATGTTTCAAAAGCTTGCTTAAGTGCGCGCTAAAAAGAAAGTTTTTACCGCACACTAGGGAAATCCGAATTCACAATCACTGTAAATTAAAATCTTAAACTTGTGTCAATGGTTAGAGGGTCCAATTACTTGCTCGATCCCGAATGTAAAGGAGGTAGATTTGCTGCGGTAGGCCTAAACTATCTTATCTGTAATTTCCGGCTTTGTGTAAGCTATTCCGAACCATCTAACTTCCGTTAAAAATGTTAATGAGATTGAGATACCTGAAAGCTGAAAAAAATTAAATGCTGGTACAATTATTTACAAACTTAGCATTTCATAACCTCTAAAAGATAGTTTGTTGTCAACAAAATATTTATTTCTATTCTGCTGATTCAATAGTATTAAGCCAGTCAAGTAATAAGTCATGAATTACACCGTATTAAAAAACTGTGCACCATACTGTAAGCAGTGAGCTTTACTAACTTACAAGCTAAAAATAATGAAGCAATCTAATTTATTCTCTAATCTATATTGCTCTAAACTCTGTTCCCTTTATCCATTTGAACATCCTGGGAACAAACTTGCAAAGTGTTTTTCACTAGGAAAATACAAAAACCCTGAACTGATTTTATTTAAATGCATGATTCATATAGGAGGAACATCACGGCCAAAAACTTTGGATGAAAATGGCGCAATGATTTGCACTAATATACTAATGAGAGAGAGCAACGGTTTCTGCTACAAATACCATGAACGTAATTCTATTTACCAAAAAAAAAACTGCTCCTGCCCACACAATGCCTGATAAACATACTATTTTCTTCTTCTCTGCTTTCTCCAATCCCAAACTGACGCATGCAACACGTAGCCCAAAATGAATAAAGACTAGCTGTAGTGGGAAAGTGCCTCTCATTCTTACATATTCCTTCTCAAAGTCACTTGTTTCATCCTGCATCACATCCATTTTTTCAAGAGTTGGTAGCTTCGACAGTTTCACAAAGAAAATAATTCTTGGATCTATTTCCCAATAAATTAGTGGCTTAAGTGTGCTGAAAACTACAAAAAAAACGTACAAAATGAATTTTGCACAAAGAGACAAAGTGATTCTAGTTGCTTTGTTCTTTACTGTCACCATTTTGGCTTGTTTCACTGTCGTCTCAGGATTCAATGATGACAAAGGACTACTCAAATGGAGTCCATATTGGTTCACCAACTTTAGATATTCTGCTCCATCTTCATTTCGAGATCTGACCGTTCGACCCAGTTATCCTTATTACAAGCGGGTATGTTAGTTTTCATACTTTGAGCACAGCTCACGCAACGACACAACACTATAAACTCTAAGTAATTAATTGTTGGTATTCATTGTCCTTTTTTATCCTTACAGTCGGGTATGGACTCAGGATTCAACCCCATTTCTCCGTGGGGAGGAAACCCAATAAGAGACAACTACAGAAATACAGAGGGTTTCACATTACCCCGTCAAACGTACTATGATGATTTGCTGTGAACTGTGCTTACTAGCGTGTACATTTAATTTTGCGAAACAATGAATGTCAACTTTTGCAATGGTAGCTTGTTAAAAAGGCACATGAAGAATTTGAAGAATAAGAGCTGCAAGTTTCAATACTATATTTAGTCAAATTGAGCAAGCTAGACTTAACATAAATGATGGATAATGAACTGTACATTTTTTATGTTTCGTTTAAATTTACGTCGAATAAAAAGTAAATAATGATCCAATTGAAATAAGCATTATGATTTATTGAGTAAGATGAAAGGATTCCATCATTTTTAGCACCATACAAGCTCAAATGCGTTAACAAAATCGTAATCCATATTGTGATCACAAAGCATGGGAAGCTGACAATAATAAGTTTTAATACTGTGGCTTCTTAAGCTTTTTAACATAAGGAAAATTGCAATGGTCTTTCGTTCAAACATTATGAAGTCTCTCTGCACTGCCAGTTTGGGATACTGGGGACGTGAAACGAGCATAGTGCAAGAAATCAAATACAATCCAAAGCTCATATAATCGCACAAATATAATTAGAAATAAAAATAAATATGCCAGTTGGTTAGTCACAATTGTGAGAACGAGGATGGAAATGATTCCAAGTAAAATGATAACCAAGCCATTGATGAGCCAAGCTTTGATTGGACAATCCCAATCCTGCAAACATAATAATCATAGCCATATTAGGAGCTTTATGTATATATTTTTGCACAATCGGAAGAAATAATTCATCGTAACTAATGGTAAAACTTACTTTCCGTACACCAAAAAATAGGCCTCCAGCAATCAAAAAGGAAACCAAACTGGATAGTAACATCAAAACAGCTTGTGCATGTTTATCTAGGATCAACAAGTTAAATTCATCATGTAATACAACGATAACAAATATATTTGCATTGCTGATTGATCCAGCTAAACTGTATAATAGGAAACATGCATACGGGTGAACTCATTGATTCCATTTTGTATTGGATATTCATCCACGTCCAAAGGGACATCTGAAACATCCCTTTCAATATACGAAGAGATTGTATGCAAATCGGCTATTGCCAAACTACTCAGTAGAAACCAAATGAGGTTTATAATCTGCAAGGACAAAACATCATTTATAATTCATCCATGTTTTTTATTCAACATTTTTTTAACTTACAATGTCAATAGCAGCAATCAAAATCACACATCCTCTAGGTTGCATCCCACACGACACGAAATTTGAAGATGAGCCCATTTTTAGACACCACTGAGCAATATATTACTGACATGAATCCATGTTTGTATTGTTTTTCTTTGTCAAATGGTGTGAAAATTATGCAATTACTCAAAAGTTTAAACTAGAAAAATTTTGGGCCTAATTTTTGTTGCTAACGATTGAATGTTAGCATGTACAAAGATAGCTTTTTGTAAACGGAAAGTGAAAAGCGAATGTGCCTCCATTTATCGATCGTATTCCACAATCGTTGGCTCCAAGCCACTAGCCTTTTTGTAAGGATGTAGGTGTAGTGAAAGTACAAAAACAAATCCTCCCTTTTACCAGCTAACTGTACAACATGCCCGCATATTGCCTTATCTGAAGAAAGTGTGGGTGCCACAGTAAATACAGTTTTGTACAAGACATCTTTATTCAATAGTCCTAATTCACAAAAGTTATTCTCATTAGTAAAATATTTTTGAAACACTGTTTTAAATCCAACAACTCGTAGTTTAGTTATTCAGTTAGTTTGTTGCTAACAGTATTTTGGTTTTTTTTCCATTAGCTAATTCCATACTTTGGAACAAGATTGTACTCTAAATGGCGGTCTGTCGATACAACTGTCTCTATTACTGAGCATAGATGTTAATGACGGCTTCTTTTTTGATGATGCTGCTTTAGTACTACTGTTAAAAATTTTACGTACTTTCTTAGTAATTGGTTTACCTGTGCTTGTGCCATTTCCCATACTGGCACTTTTAGTGGTCCTCATGCTTGTACCACTAGTGGTGCATTTACTGGTCCCTATGCTTGTACCACTACTGGTGCATTTACTGGTCCCTATGCTTGTACCACTACTGGTGCATTTACTGGTCCCTATACTTGTACCACTACTGGTGCATTTACTGGTCCCTATACTTGTACCACTACTGGTGCATTTACTGATTCCTATGCTTGTACCACTACTGGTGCATTTACTGGTCCTTATACGTGTACCACTACTGGTGCATTTGCTAACATTTCCTAAACTAATTTTGCTGCCACCGCCACTAAGCCTGTACGAAAGTGTTGACAATGAAGGGCATTTGCTCGCCCTACTGCTCTCTTTGAATTCATCCCCATTTGGAATCTTGTTTGGCCTCACTAACCATACTTTGTCTCCCCGGTCCAAAATCCTCTTGTTTTTACACGCCAAACATTTCCCACAAGGATTTCTGGGATCAAATCTTTCATTTTTGTACAAGCATACTATTTTCTGCTCTTCTGGCCTACATGAATTCTGTCCACTACCATCTAACGACTGTGCTGGAGATTTGGGTCTATTTTGCAGCTGTGAAGTGAAACAGCTGCTTCTCAATTTTCTGCGAAAATTACAAAATTATAGGCATTAGAGTTTGCTAACTAAAGTGCCAATTTGCTATGCATGAATGGCTTGCTCAACTAAATTTATTACATGAACGGTAATGAGTTGAAAAAAAAAGTTCATGTTTTTTCAGGTATAAGTTGTTATAAAGTTTCGTAAATGCATTATTTACAATCATCTCGTTAGGTTATAGTGCTATGCATAAGTTAATCACAATGATTTATTCAGTAGCTAGTGTTTTTAGTTAGTTAGTTAGGGATACAGTGAATTTCAAATTTATGAGTTCCATAACATTGCACAGCAAATGACAATGACACTGCTCGGAATAGTATTCCACAATATTGTGTATTCATCATTACTGTTGCATACTACTATCCCCACAGCCGTTAGCTTCATTAGCAAATTTTTGAATTTCTCCATTGTCGTCATAATTCACATCACCACCGCATTTTTCATTATTTTTTGAAGGGCATTGTACATCCCATGAGTTCTCATTCTCGCAAGAAGTCCCGCTGAGTGAAATGCCCATTTTCTTTGCACACTCTTTATAATCCGCATCATTTCTACATGGGTTGATCTCATTGCTCATATTACAACAACCATCTAGCTCTTCATCTACCATTTTAAGCTCGTAAGGAGCAATTTTAGCAAATGGCCCGGTACGGTTGCAAGATTGAGAATTTGATGGACAGCTATATGGGCTAGAATTTGATTCACAGGGGGCACTATTCTGCGATCTTTGCGGTGCTTTGCATGTATTATTGTTATGTACTCCACATGGATTGGTAGAACACTGATTCTGTACTTGCCGGCATTCACTATTTGGTATCATGGAGTTGGGAATTTGGTACTCAAGTGATTGAGAACTTTCTTTAGTTATAGCCGGTTTGTACACAGTGTAAGAACCATTATCTCTTTTACGACACCAATTTGGACTGGGTTGGTTTCCAATGTGGACTTGGAATTTCACTGGGTCGGGTCTATTGGATAGATTTGCAATGCATTGATTAGTCCATGGATTCTCAGCGTTACCTGTACATTTAATTCAATGCATTAAACAACTGGCAATGCTTTAAAAATATATTCGTTCAAATATGGTAAATTATCTACCTCTAAGTTGCAACTGAGATGTGCACATAGGACTAGCAGCACTCTGATATGAATTGCAAGCAAAAAGATTCCGCCAATTCAATGGTACATATCTCATACTAGGGCCTTCATCTTTTTTGCATGGATTGGGATGTATATCTTTAAAGTTGAAATTCTTTTGATCGCAACATAAAGATCCTTCTCCATAATTTCCACTCCCATATTGCCACCCTTTCCATCCTGTTGCGTTTTCATTAGCCCACAATTGTTTTGGGGACGGCAGATCGGGCATTCGTGCATACGGAAATGAGTCAGGTGCAATATTTGGCCGTTTGTACTCACAACGGCAGGAGAACTTACTTGGACAAGGCCATGAGGCTAGACCTTGGTAAAATTTGCAATTACCGTTTTTATTGCTGTTGTTGTAAGATGGGTTCCCATTCCCATTTTTATTTACGCAGAACCCTTCGTTTGGATTCATCGTGAAAGTGTGAGTTTTTATGAGTTTTCTTACGTAAATAACTATTGTATTGCCAAGGATGAGGATGGGATTTTTTGTCGCATGTTCGTGTCTATTTCGTTTTGATTTATTTAGCGCGCGATTATGTCTGTAGTAGTCCATAACAACGATTTGGAAATTCAATTCAGGGCCCATGTGCCCAAAGCCATATTGCGCTTCTAGGTGAAAACAACTTATCAATAACATCGTTGTCAATAACAACTTGGTCATTAACAACTTGGGTCAATAACAACGTGGGTGAATAATACCTTGTGTAAAAAACAACTTATGTCAATAAAAACTTGTATCAAAAACACCTTGGTATTTGGGGAAATTTTCAAATAGCCACGCCGAGATCCGCTACCGCCTCCACCTCAAAACCGTAAAA
>Ga0210040_10001692_pt1 | contig 32748 bp, 23 predicted proteins | sample CryGeyCG12114_NA_FD_185462 | JGI IMG/M metagenome (GOLD analysis project Ga0210040, IMG submission 185462) | Groundwater microbial communities from aquifer - Crystal Geyser CG19_WC_8/21/14_NA (SPAdes) (version 2) | ecosystem: Environmental > Aquatic > Deep subsurface > Groundwater | place: USA...
TAATGAACGAATGGTATAAGAATGACTCTGGGAATTCTATAGATGACAATGCGAACCTCTTCAAGAAAGCGTGATGAACAGATGGGAGTAATTTTTTCCCCTTGTCTCTTGGTCATTGACTCTTGTGCGAAAAAAGGAAGAGTGTAAAAAATTGCATACATAACAGTTGCTAGTAGTATATAGTGGTGTAGTAACTGTTATGACCATTAATAGAATAAAACCGTGACAATTGAGTGACTAGGTTAGTTTGTTAAGTTTAGGACGGTTTATAGAAAGTGAATGAATAATGGGAAGGTATTATATAGTTTGTTGGTTAGTTATTATCGTACTAATGCACTTTTTTTATGACGCTGCACACAGGAGGAAGAGATTTTAAGATGAGAGTGATCAACCCTGCTATTAAATGCCAGCTTTTGCATAATATAGTTTATCCCTAGGTATAGGTTGTAGATAGGAACTGTGAGCAAAGTCGTACTATCTAGAGTCTATACTCTTTAGTGTCAAGTCACAAGATCGGTATGGCTTTCTCTTTTTTTAGTATTTAGTACCGCGAGTTGAAATCAAGTGTGAAATGTGCTAAATATAAACTAACTACTAGTTGGTTCCTTATAGCGGAAGTGGTGAATATGAAATGTCTAACCATTATAACTATTATGATGATTTAATAATAATGACAGCGAGAGTTTCTCATTTTTATCCTATGTTTATGTAGTGAGGCGTACTTTTTTCGTGTGACAACGAGGGTACTAACTGCACAGAATATTAAAAACCCCAAGCTAAAAATAATGATTATTAGCTTCAGCTGAGTTTTACTGTGTGATAATGGGTTGTTGGCTCAAGTCATTAAGAGAAATTTTATGTCACAATAGGTTGTAAGACTGGGACAAATAAAAAATGTATCATGTGTGTGCTAAATGGGAAATCGGAGCGAGCCTTGTTGTATGGATAAGTCAAAACAATGAATTTGAGAGTTTGGCCTTGTTACCATCTATGTACTATTTTATGGCTATAGCTAGTTTCCAGTTGGTCCATTCTACATTGTTAGTTTGGTTAGACATTGGACTACTCACCATGGATTGATTCAAAGTCTTTCTGCTCTGGAATGTGTTTGTTTCCAGTAGTTAGTTAGTATAAATGACCACTAACTTTTTCTTTCCATGAGTCACTTGTCATTATTCATGTATAGCTGAAAAACTAACAATTGACCCATATATGAGGCTTGTAGGATTAATAAATCCACTTTAATTAATTAGATGCAAACTAGAAATTTGGGAGCCACCTGTTGCCACTTTGGGCCTAGGTCAGTCAGCTGGCCTCAACTAACTATACATAAATATAGTTACGGAAAAAAATGGATAAAAAATTATCACAAAACATGAGCCATGGTCAATCACTGGAGCTATCATCATATCATTATTACGAGTGTGAGTTGTACCACTCTTAAAACAAAAGGGGAATCTGCCGTGTACTTGTTATATCGCCTTAAATAACATTTGTACTCTAAAAATACACACAAGGTAGTAAATAGCTAGGACCACTTAAACCTTGTCTATGAAGATTCATCCTTTGCATTCAAATGAGCCTAGGAGGGTCAACCAGACCTTGTTTGAAGTACTCACTCACCCAATGCAGTTGTTAATACATGCATACGGAGAATGTATCTTTTGATCTCAACTGGTTCTCTGTGTTCCTCACGCATGAAAAGTGTACCTGAGGTCCAGTTAACAATAATATATACTGCTACATGTTGCTACTTGAGTTAGTTAGTTAGTTAGAAACCGGACCTTAGAAGAATTAGTAGGTCAATTGTAATTGGGCTGCTGGTTCCTTTGGATTTTTTTCCCGTTTTTCAGGAGGCCAGGTGATACACCTGAATAATATGTAGATTGCTTACAAAGGGTGAGGAACGTGCTCTGCCAGCCTTGAGAATCTTGAAGTACATAAATTTATTAATATTCTTCTGGAAATGAAATTTTTGAGTATTTATTTATGTCTGACACACGACCAGAGCAGGTGGTGGAGTCAGAACTTTGAAACCTTAACAGTCCACGGTCATCTACAAAATTATTATACAAATATTAACTGGTATAGTTAGTTAGTTAGTTAGTTACTAACTCTTCTAGTTTGAGGAAATGCTGCAGCTACAAGATGTACATCCACACATGCACATAATAAAATTCTCACTAAATAATTACTAGTTTTACTACTATTACCTAACTAAAATGCATTTGAGCAGCATGTGCAGCAAATCAAAAATTGCACTCGTTTGGCATACCGCGCACGTACGGGATGAAACAATCCTAATTACTAACCAACTAACTAACTAACTTCAACAGATAATGTAACATATGACCATCAGAAAAAAAATGAAAGGAGTTTAAGTTGTGTGTACTCATTTTAACTAACTGCATTGTTATTTAACAAACTAACTAACTAACTTTCCTTGGAAGGTGTTGTTGCCCTATGTGAATGCCTTGAACTGAACTATACCTTGCTCTATAGCTGCAAACATGCATAAATAATTCCCCATCATGCGCGAAAAAGAGAAATCTTTGCATACAGACACGCATGTAATACACTCCTGCATTCATAAACCCACGTTTAAGGATTGGATAATACCTTGACTCCAACTGTGTACACAAAACAGTGTGATTCAAAAGAGTGTAACTAACAATTTGGCCCACATTTCTAACTAACTAACTAATAGTAGCATCTAAATCCACATGCACACGTAATCATCATATGCACTAGCTAGACTACCTAAAATATACAGAGTCTGCTGATTGAATGGAATATGACTGACTGCTGCTGCATACTACATGCTTGTAGCTAATAGCAGTAGCACATTTTACTATGTGTGCATCCAGCTAGAGTTTCTAACCAACCATACTAGCTAGCTAGTACCAACTTGGAGTGTAGTAGTAAGTTTAGTAACATGTACAATGTTACACAGGACAGGCCGTTGTTCCTCCTTGCATTCTCATTGCACTTTTGCTCTTACTCGAGTAAACATCGGAACGTCACAAGTTCTTCAACCTCTAGAGTTATATAGTTAGTAAGTAAGTTAGAGTGAGCTGCGAAATTTTCCAAAGTGCATAGTTAGTTAGTTACTTGAAGTGTGAATTAACGTTGTGCAATAAAATAATCACTCCCGGGATGCAATCATGGGAAATAGTTTCAGTTTTGTGCCTTTAATTGACAGCCCTGTGTGTAGTTACTTATACATGCATGTATGAGTTTGAAAAAGGAACGGAACTTTATTGAGTGTCCAAACATAAGGATTTTGGAGGAGTAACGGAATTAGTATTCTTGTCTAATAATATGCGCACAATGGTGACAAGTAGTAGTGGTGACATGGAATAAAGTCCCGTTTAAATTTCTGTGTTCAGTGTACAGTTTTCATTGTGTATATCTGTACGTGAAATGAGAAATATTGACTGACGTTTTTTTTGCGTGTGTGTGATATACGCTTTTTTTGGGGTATTTTTTGTGAAGTGTTGGCAGTTTTGGATACCTTGGTATCATGATGGGTTCCCCCAAAGTTGCCAATTTGGAGTCGGATCAACGGGTTGAATTCGTTCAGGCCAAAGGGACACCCTTAGGTTCCCTTAAGAAACGGATTTCGGCCATGTTGAGTGTCATTGATTCCAATGTGATTGAAAGTGGAGGTAAGAGTGAAAATAATATTAAATCTGCAGGAAAATTTTCGAATGAATTGGAATTTTGATGAGATTTTTTTCAACTTGGTTTCGTAAACTTATTGTGTTTACATTGGCTTTTCTTAGTTGGTTAGTTTACTACCATGTACATTACTTGATAGGATCAATGCTAGTTATTAATTAAATGTAATGACATAATTCGAAAGCGTCAAATTATCAGAAAATTGTTATATCTTGTTTTAGCGCAAGCATCTATAATTTTTACTTTCCCCTAATGCCCCAAAAAATCATGCACTTTTTTTCTAATCTCACCGGAAGGAAGTTCAAGTGTCAAGCTCATTAAATATCTATTAGCATTGTATATTCATCCCACTAAAGTTTCTGATGAGTTTATCATGTAATATTTTTGTTCTAGGCGTACTACATAATGGGATGAGCCTGTTTCAAGATTTGAAACTCAAAAGACGAAAAGTAGACTCCCGTTGCTCTTCCGATGGAGAGTCGATTGGGACATCAGATTCTGCGGCTTCATTATCACCCGAAGCCCAAGTTCAGAGTGAAGGTTCCCCCAAAGATACTAAAGAACGGTAAGTCCCTTCAAATCAATATATTTTCCCCTTAAGTCTCGAAACAAAAAATCTTCCAACAAGCATCCATGGTTTTGCATACGCAGTGACTGCCCATGCATGCTATTTGTTCTTTCCAGTCAAAGCTAAAAAGTGAAACTTTTAATAACGTTTTGTTCAAGTATACAAACTAATCCGAGAAATTTCTTGTCCACAATGAGCCATGGAGAAACCTATTCGAAATGGCCAGTAATTAAGCAACTATTATTAGGTTGCTTTTGTTCTTTGTGAAACTCTGTGTGCCTTTTGTCACCTTTGTTTAGACAATTAGTAGTTAGTGAATGAGTTACTCTTATGCTTTTTTGCATTACAAAGAAGGAGGGAGTGCGCACACACACAAAAACAGACAGACATGAAAATGTGAAATCGGCATGCCGCAGAAAATGAAACTCTCTCTTTTTTGCGCCCCTTTGTGTTCCCACTTGTACTGCTGAGAGTGTCATGCTTTTAGGAAGAGAAGATTTCCACCACCACTAACTATACTATTACGATCTGTTGATGCTATAATAGTCGTGTTTCAATGACATAACATTAGTTGAGCGCTGAACCAAATGCACTAACTAGAAAGTGAGCAAGATTAGCACAATATGAATAGTTGGCTATTGTTGGGAAAAGACATAAAGCACTGTCGCATCGTTTTTTCGATTAGTGTCTACCTGTCAGAATGTATGCATTTTTTTATCTAAGTAAGCTAGTTAGTTTGTTAAATAAGATATGCTAAATTACTTTTGTTCATAATTTTTATTCACAGCATCATCTAGATCCAGATTGAAGATATTTAAATTTTTTGGAAGGCTTTTAGTTTGTTTGTATTGAAAATTGAGCTATTATAGTTTAAAGGTAGACAATGGAAGAAATTGATTGTTTGAATATTTACTCCTTAATTATTATCGCATATGTAGTTAGTGTAGTATCATTGCAATGAGCTTAGGGCAAAAATATCCGTTAAATTACATACACACAAGTTAAGTATGATTCAGAATTTATAATTCTAGGGTGGTTTAAGCTCCTGAAATTTTCCCAGGCCACAATATGCGCTCATTATATGATTAATTTAGCACTGCAGGGTGTTTGCTACCACATGGGAAACTGAAATCCATAGCTAGTGGCAAATTGAGTGATTTTCCGAGAATCCTAAAATAGTTGGCTGCAACTAATAGTTAGCAGTTAGCACGTTGGTCAGTTCTATTGGTGTATTTTGTAATCTCACACTATGATCTACCTCATTAAATCCTTAGGCTTTTGTTCCATTTCACAGTAAATTATTTACAACATCTCAACTGGACCGTCAGTTGCAGTCCGACTGCGTTCTTTGTTTTATGATTACTTTTTATTTCTCATGTGATGAGGTTGGGAATTCAATGTGTCTAACTCCGGTAGTACTACAAGTTTGTATCTATTTTGGTCGTGTGCTCTAAAAAAGCGGTGAAAAGTCCACTAACCACTTTTTCTGTGTACTCATCATTAATGGAGTTTTTCCAGTACAAGAGAAGTACACCGGTCCTCATCTTATCATTAAAGTGGGCAAGCAAGCATTTCTGGCTCTGCCTGATCTTAATAATAGTGATAAGAGAGAGTACGAGCTAACGAAAGAACTGACCAGTTTTTTTCCTGGTATAAAAATTCGTGGTTTTTATACCCCTGCTCTTATTATTATTATGGAAATGAAAGATTCAATTTTGAAAAAAATGTGTGTGCCCATTTCGGGGCTGTTTCTGGGACACATATGAGAGCAAACATTTGATTATAAAAGGTGAGCAAACACGAACATTGTGTGTTTGGAACGACCTCAAAATTCATCAGGTAGACATGTGTAGTTGATTATAGCTTACATACTATAGCGAGTACAGGCTCGAGAGTTGAAAGTTTTTTTGGCTTTAGTTCACACAGAGGAAAAGGTGATGAACCTTCAAACGGTGAATGAGAAAAACATTGCCCCGTGCCGGGTGATTGTAATTTCTAAGTGTATAACATGAGTTTGTGTGGAGCTCTTTAACTTGACGACGTCATAATTTTGCGTCCACGCATTTATTTTAAGGTGTTTAACCCGCAAATGAGATGTAAGAGCAGAGTTCTACTGTGGAATCCAACTTTTTCATCATATTAGTATGCGTATAGCAGAGTTTTGCAGCAGGGTTTTGCAGACAGCATTAAGTAGTAGAATATAGAAATACCGTGGTTGCGCACTGTTTCCCCATTTCCGTGTGCAGTACCTTTGTAATGCAAAACTTTGGTGGATAAATTTACATGCTCATCTTTTTTCCCATCTCTGCCCTCAGTCAGTTGATTTGTCTTGGATTGGTGATATCGAGTTTGTTCAGACTATGATCAAACATGGTATTTCCATTTATAAGACTGCTTAGAATAGATGATTGAACCTAAATTCGCTTCTAAATTTACCATAATCTTGAGAGTGCTATGATTTCACTTTCCTCCCACACAAAGTTATGTGTGCAAATCCTATTGTTTCCTATGCATGCTTTGTTTTCTATTGTCAATTTCCAAAGCAGTTTTTTACGTTAGTTGTTGAGTTCAATTGTTTTCACGAGAGCCCTTAAAAATGTACTTACTCACTTACCTGCCTGAATGTTTTCTTTTATTTTCTGCCCTTTTGAGTCATTCGTTATGCAGTTAGTTACAATATGCTTTGTTGTTTGTTTCACTTCAACCTCACTTGTTTTCTTAAAACGCCTATGCAAAAACAAAACTATGGATTCTTATTTACTCGCACTGATTGAGTGACAATAATTTCTCTCTTGTCCTATCTGTCATTTCAATGCATAATGTTTCTCCCTTGCATTACAGTTGCTCCACACCAGACGATCTGGGGTCTCAACCCGGCAAAGGTTTTCAATCCCAATTCTATTTCATCGTGAAATCCGAAGGAGCCACTCAAGATAATAACAATCTTCCTAAAAAGAGGCCTACACCTTCATCACCGAATGGAATAGCTGAAACAGCCGTGCCACCGAAACCGACTTCACCGATTCTAACTTTAATTAAGTCGGAGCCCGTTGACAATGATGATGACTCGGAGAGTTTACACCATCACAATAAAAAGCGCAAAGGAAGTGGTGTGGAGGTCAGTCCAATCGGATCACCGATTTCAAAATCGGTCACAACCACAGCCACCCCACCGCCATCAAATCCGTCAAGTTCGAAGCCCAATTCACCCCAGAAGCCGGGGTCGGAAAAATCTAGCAGTGATCAGGATGAGCCAGGTCAATCCCTGTTGCCCCTTTCTCCACCACGGTCTAACGGTTCCTCGTCGAGTTCATCTAGAAAGTCCTCCAACGCGAAAAGACTGAACTCACCTTCCCCGCCGTCGCCATACCAAGCTAGAAACTCTCCAAACCGTGCACCTATGGGCAATTTCGGTGGTGTGGAGAGCGCATCGGCCACAGCAGCAGCCGCCTTACTGCTGGCCAAGCCGAAAACCAGTCACATTGTCAATAATAATCACCATGTCAGTACCTGGGAACACTTACAGCAAAAGAACGTTCGTCGATCTCCACCTACGTCGGTTCAGGGCAGTTCCCCCTCATCTCCATACGGACCATCATTCCACGGAGGGCAACTGCACGCTCGGCTGACCGCCCCACGTGAATCTGGGCCAACTCACCATGTAAAAGAGGAGCCTCCACTGACCGTGGTCACGTCCACTAGTCTCTCATTCCACCAGTCAATGTACCGGATCAATGGGGTGCGACCCGAAGTGATATCTGGGGGGGCTGTGACCCCCACCACAGGTTCCATGGTCGGTCCACACACACACAACAGTAATCATCACCAGATGCCCAATGGTACGAGTTCTTTTTCACCTTACCGCCATCACAATTCCCCCGTACCCAGCTCCCCTTTGAACCATCGACCTGGTAGTAATAACAGTAATAATGGTAGCATAACAATCAACAGTCAGTCACAGCAGTATCTGCTCCATTTACCTACAGGGCTGCATCCCCGTAAATCTCCACTGTCTCGGTCACCTAACTCGTCTCCCAGTAACTCTCTCAGTTCCTCGGGCTCCATTGTGAACGGGCATTCTCAACACTCACCTCCCAATTGTGAGCCACTGGTGGCAGGAGGACCCCTTTTGCCCAATGGCGCATCTTCAGCTTCTTCTTTATCCTCTTCTTCCTCCTCCTGTTCCACCTCTTCTTCTTCTTTGGTCTCCTCTTCTCAGCAACAAAATCAAAACAACCACAATGTGAATGTAAATCGAACCCCTACAGTGATCATGGGAGAGGCAGGAGGAGTACGAACTATGTTGTGGTCTCAACCCGGTCAAAACATGCCCAATTCGGCAGATCTAGCCAATTCCACTGGGAACAATAGTCCATTGAGGAAGGGTATTGCTAACAGCGGCCCTGGTAATAATAACAATAACAACGGGAGTAACAACAATCATGGTCAATCTAATACTCCCGGCCTGGGAATAAAAGGCCCTCTAAGCATGGAGCGTTTATGGGCCAGTGAAGCTCTCAATTTGAGTACTGGAGCTAGCAACACAATCAACGGACATCAACATCATAATAACAGTAATGCGAGCAACAATGGGATGAGTCTGTCTAACAATCAAAACAACAATAATGGACCCGTTGTGAGTGCTAATAATTTAGATGACGATGACTATGAGCAGCCCATGATCTGCATGATTTGTGAAGACCGTGCCACGGGTCTCCACTATGGCATTATTACTTGCGAAGGGTAAACAATTCTTCCTTCTTGATCTTTACACTTTATTTAGTTAGTCTTAGTTGACTATTTCTTTCTTGGTTTCCCTTTGTTGACAATAGAATACTTTAAAGAACTAAAATAGAACTAAATCTTCTTCTTTTATAGTACGACTTTGAACGATTTTTTTAAATTCACTTTACTTTGTTTTACACACTATACTGTAATTTCCAGTAGATTCTTAACAGTTCTGTTTAGTAATGTGATGTTTAACTCGTTTGGTGAGTATTTCAGACAACAGTTGCTATATTACAAGGCGTCCTTTGACAACCTACAATACGATTTGGTTTGCCAATGCAAACGAGCAATGCATGAGGATCAATTGTGACATTAGTCACTGCAGCGCCACCTATGGGCAAAAAGTACCAACTTTTGAGCGAGCGTCCTTTCTTTGTCTACATTGTTTCCTTGTTGGGCGACCATTGCTTATTATAATATACTTCACATACTTGCTGACCTACAAAAATAGATTGACAATTGACAGAAAGATAAATGAACTCAATTTGACAGTTTTACTAATTTAGAATGGGATGAAAAGAAAGCATCAATTTTTTATTTTATGTTATCCTGTCTATCAGGTTGATTTAATTTAGAAGTGCAACAGTTTTTGGTTGGATTTGATTGATAATTTATTTTTTTAAATACGCTAGATGCAAAGGGTTCTTTAAAAGAACAGTGCAAAATAGAAGAGTCTACACTTGTGTGGCAGATGGGACCTGTGAAATTACAAAAGCTCAACGGAACCGTTGTCAATATTGTCGATTCAAGAAATGTATTGAACAAGGCATGGTTTTGCAAGGTACGTTTCACATTTTAGTGGATAGTTTATAAATCAAATGGGCTGATCAAGTTTTTCCTGTCCTGTTTTTTGTTGTTGATTTTCAATGCGAATGTTTGGAAAATTTTAGCTGTACGGGAAGACCGTATGCCCGGTGGACGGAATTCCGGAGCAGTTTACAACCTCTACAAAGTTCCTGTGAGTAAATACTAAAAATCGGTTTTGTAATAAATATTTTTACGTATTTATGCATAGATAATGAAAAAAATGACACTGATTTTACTACAGGTGAAATACCGTAAGCACAAAAAAGGGAATCGAGCCACCGCTGCTGGCAAAGGTGGAGAAAAGGGCCAAGTGACAAATGGCAGTAACAATAATAATAATAATACTGGCCCGATCACCAACGGTGATAATAGCAGTAATTACAGTAGTCAACCAATGAATGGGAACGTGAACAACAGCATTAATCATCATCATCGTGCCATGTCAGGCTCTCCATTGCCACTTCAAAATGGGAACATCCTCAAAGCAGCGCTTACAAATCCTAATGAAGTGCACCATTTGCGCCAGCCGCCGCCCATGCCTTTTGACACGGCTGCTGCTATGATAAATAATCTTGTGCAGTGTGACAACTTCCATGACATTGCTGCCATACAGGTACGTAGGATCTTGATTACAGTAGTTAAGCTAAAGGAAAGCATGAGTACAAGCCTAATTATTTGGGTCATATTTTACCACGATTGAATAGCTTTTCCTCTAAAAATAATTGCATGCATAAAAATTCGTCCATGAGTACGTATATTCTCAGACAAATAGATAGGGTTTTAATAGTTTCAGTGAAAGCAAAGAGTTTGCAATTTATTATTGTTTAATCCAATCCGGTTGGATTTGCTGGAGAAATGATTTAATAAAAAAGACTTCGATTATGAAAACGGAATTTTGATAGTGATTTAGACATGGCTTCAAATATCAGAAAACAGTACCATTCATTCCATGTGCCTGCAGATATTGAGTTAGTTTTGATACAATAAATGTTTACTTTGCCGTAGAATTGGGAAGAGATGATGGAAGCCCGTGGAGACTTATCGGACAAACTTTGTCAAATGGGAGACTCTATTGTGTACCGTCTTGTCCAATGGACCAAAAGACTTCCATTCTATCAAGAAGTGCCTGTGGAAGTACACACCCGTGTGCTAACTCACAAGTGGCACGAACTCCTGGTTCTTACAACATCTGCTTGGCAAGCCATGCACACTCCTGGACCACCACCAGGCACTTCTGCAGAAGATGAAGCATTGGACAATCTACAAGTACTGCAACGTTGTCTTCAAGCTATGATGGGACGGAATTTGACTCTCGAGCAACTGAAACAAGACGTGGGTCAAATGGTGGAGAGACTGACTCATCTCACTAGGGCCTTCCGGAGGCTTCACATTCGCATTGAGGAATATGTCACCCTCAAAGTCATCTCAATGCTTCAGAATACTGGTACAAATTGGTTTATTGTAGTCATAAATAAAAAATTTAAAAGGTAATGACGAAATTGTAAATGAAAAACTTAGGAGAGCTAATTTTTTGAAAATATAAGGTACCAAAGGAGGGGAATGTTCGGCAATCCAAGAGAGGTATATACGGTGTCTCCGTACATATCTGGAAGGCACTTACCAATCGCAGCCGAACAGGCTGAGTGATCTTTTGTGCTGTTTACCTGAGGTAAGGATTTGTAAATTCTTAAAGAATTTTATTTGTAGTAAGAGCTTAATTTAATTATTTTTTTTAATCAGGTGCAATCAGCAGCTTCACTACTGCTCGAGAGCAAAATGTTTTACGTTCCTTTTCTACTGAATTCAGCACTACTACAAAGATAAGCTATTATTGTTACTAACTAACTACTATACTGTTGGTTACAATAATAATCATATAGACTATAATAGTATTGTACGCGTGTGTCATTTTTACTTACATAATAAAACTACTGTGAGCGATTTTTTGTATCACTTAACTAGCTAGACAGACTGCCTCTTTATAGCTGTTTTAATTTTTGTGACATTCTCTCAGCCTCAAATATATTTGTTTTTGTATTTTGTTGACAGTTGTCAGGTATGGTCTTATTGTGTACCTTTAGTTTTTAAACCTATTTTATGTACATCCTTCATTGTGTATTTTTTTAGAAGAATTCTGAATATAATCTTTTGTCCACCGTCGCCAAAAATATGTGAAATTCATACCAAATCACAATATAGGCGTATTGAAGGTAGATAAGATATAATATCAATTTGTTTTTTGTTGACATTATTTTTTTGAAGTAGAAAGTATTTGTTTTCTCTATCAAAGTTATTTTATTTGTTATTTGTGATATTTTGGGATTGAATTGGACTTAGCTTTGGACATGTACTATGTCACCTATGAATCGCTGCTGTCACTGCTGTGGAATGGTATGTTAATGTGATTGTTATCAAAAGTATTCCTTATTCACATCTGTCTTAAGCTACTTCTGTGCTGGTACCAATAGTTAGTCGTACCTTTAGATAATGTTTATAAATGGGAAATGAATTTTTATCCACCGATATTTGTACAATTTTTTTGTGGCTTGCATAGTAAGTCATAATATGTCTTGAAACGGACTGTATCTTTAATTGCATAACATTAATCCTCTACTAGTTTCATAAATATTAGAAATGTAAGCATGAAGCATTTTTCGGTGTCACTTCTCTCTCATTAATTGCGCTGTAGATGGAGGATTGTTATAGAAAAAGAATTTACTTAAGCTATGAAAGGGCAAACTAAAGGTGCATGCAAAAATGTGACATTTGAGACTCCTAAATAATGTAGTAATACTAAAGCTCCTATACTTTATTTGATGAATACCACTATAGCTAAATATATGTGTTTTTTTGTAAAAGGGGAAATTGTAATCAATTGATCCTGAAAATTGTCTGTCAAATGCAGATTTATATCAATACATACATACTATGCTGAAAAACTGTGTGCAATTTTTGTTGTCTTTTTTATTTATTTGGCTTCCCTGAGTTCCATATTTTTCGTTGCATGAATTATGTTTCAGTTTTAGTTGTCACTCCAGAAAGGCATCTTTTTAAATGTGCAGCATTTTGAAACCAGGTGCTTTCTTTTGTTCAGTATTATCTATCGTTTACCAACAATCAATGTATTTTACTTTACTTTGTCTTTCAACGCATGCTGTCTAATTCCAGCATTCTCATATTTAAGTGAATTCATTATTACTATACGTATTTAACGTGTAACGCTGAATCCAATGGTGCATAAAAACCTACAGCATGTTATGAATGAGAGGACACTATAAAATGTGAGACTTGAATCATTTCATATAGGAAATTAGTTAGCTATTAAGCACAGCTAGTGACGAGAGATAGAATTTTTAATGGGTCACAGAACGTAGTATCATAAAAAACGTAAGATTTTCACTATTGGTGCACATTTCAATCTTTTATACAAGCAACGGATGTATACATGACGAAAAGCGATGACACTGAATTTGTAAAAATGGAGCGCTATGGAAAATTGGTCATGACAGTGATAATTTAGGTACCTAATGAAGTAAAACTTTGTACGTACTTGATACAATTAACTTGAAGTGATGTGGTGAAACAATGGTATGCAATGATGAGTGAATTTAAAAATGATTCAAAGCTAATATTGCTTGGAAACTGTGAGAATTGTTCAGTTGTTTTAATTGATTAGCTTGCAATTGAATATGAATATTATTATTCATGGTGGTTAGTGGTTGATGACACGTTTTAAAAATGCGAAAAATCTTACAAGTGGTTTTAGAATGTATGAGCAGTTTTGTATGTTGTCTTCATTAATAAAACAAAAAATTTACGTTTTGCGTATGATCTTTTCTCATTCAGGAAGCAGTAAAAGCTTCTACGGGGGCAAGATGATACAGTTATTCCATCAACTGCACAGTGTAGTTTTGTTCCAGGACTTGTTCCCTTGCATATAATTATTACAAATGAGAATTGCGAATAATTAAAAACTCGTAATATTGTAATTAACCTCGATTTACTACCTAACGTACTTGTCTAAATGACATTCATAATCTAATTTGTACTTCACTTGGGTTTTGGTGGATAAAGGTGAGTGATTTGTATGACGTCTAACAATGCTGTATTATTATTTTCTATTTTGAGTAGCTAAAAGTATTTCACAGAACAAATTAGTTCTCATCAATTGTATTTTGCTTGGAATAAGCTTATACCTTCGTGAGATGTGTTATTCCAGCGTTATCCCTAGAACTCCAAACTTCACTCTCGGGAAATACGTGGTAAAACTGGATGCTTCCATACATGCGTAAGATATACACTAAACTTGGGCTTATTTCATTTTATTTGGAGAAGGTGTACATGTCGTGTGCTGTCAGAAAATCCAGTGTGACATGTCACTTCTCCATATATGAGCAAGCTATTGTAATATTTGTAATGCAGTAAATCAGTAAATGTAGTAAACAAATCAGATAGATACAATATTATAATTAGTAGAAAGCAATCTGAATGGGTCAAACTTACAAACTTAGTGTTCACAGTTTAAATTGATTCAGATTGAAAATCTGCCAGTAAAAACTTGCAAAAATAAGCAAAATATTCTTTGTGCACACTTTCGAAGCTTTTAATTAGTTTGATTCAAATATTGCTGGGCATTACTGCAAAGTCATGGAAACTTTTGCATTTTTGCGCTTTAACATTTATGGAAATCCATTGGGTTGTCCCCTACTATGGGGATCCATCTTATCTTACAGTGTGTGCACAAAATAAATGAATATACTAGGAGTATCCCCGAAGCCGTATACTGTCGTAGGTTTCTACGCACGTACTTCTTCCAGCTAATCAGGGCAGACTTCTCGCTCTACCTAATACTGATCTAATTGGCTGGCAAAAGTTCAAGCGTAGAAATCTACGACCCTACACAATTGGGGTGTACCCCTACTGAATATTGATTAACACAACTAGAGAAACAACAACAGAACAACGAGACAACTACAGAAACGAATCAACCGCACAAAATTGTCTCAAATTGACTTTGGAAAACTATGAAATCGCATCGCAATGCAAATAAAGAATTTGATCTTACCAATTACAAAGTACCCAAATCTTTTGTACCATTAAATTTTAGTTTATTTTCATTTCTTCACACGTGTAAGAAACACTTCCGTTTCGAGCTCACAAAGCAAATCTAGTACAGCACAGACGTAGGCATAGGGGTAACAAGAGACTTTTAATATCAGGCTCACAAAGCTACCCGTAGTCACCCGTAGTGACCCGTAGTATCTTTTTATCTTCACTATACCATCTCATACTCCATATTTGTGCAATTCCAACTTTCCAACCCTAAAATGCCAAATTTTATCGTCTTTTACCAAAATATACTCACACCGTACGACATGTGTTTTTCACCTCGTCCCTCGCCTAGGGTTTCCATAGTTTCTCTCTCCCTGCTGCATCCTGGCTCTGCTCTATGGAATAGAGCTCGTTCACAACTTCACTTTGACTCACAACACATACCATAGTTCTGAATGTTTGCTCCACTACTCAACAGAACTGCTGCACTTGTAGCCTTTACGAATGCTTGCTTGAAGTTCCATATAGGGAACCAAAGAACGTGTATACGGCGTATGAGCTAAACGTGTGTTTCAATGCCCCATAGATGTAGTCACTTACAGCTGCGGCAATTCGTGAACTTTTTCTCTACACAAAATATTCTGAGCCGAACGAAAAGTTGGACACAAATTGTCTCCTCAATATTTACCATTCCTGTGGACAATGTCAAGTGATTTCAATGCCTTTTTTTCAAACTATATTTAATTTGAATGGTTTAATCTGATAAATCGAATGGAAAAAGTCGGTGATCGATAGGAAGACCGATATTCTTGGTCTCTGGAGCTCCATCCTGGTATGTGTCTTTTCTTTCAATCATTTGTGTTGTAACATAGACTGATAGACTTGTAGTTTGAGATACCATGTTAAATGGAGGAATTTGTGTGGTTAAGTTAATTGATCGATCTCATTTACCAACTAATTTCGAACTTAGTCAGTTTGGGCTGAAATCCGTATTTAGAGTGGGCTAGTTAGCGCCGTAGGTAACGAATTTTAACATACTGTCGTGCTAGCTAGGGAAATCTGAAATTCTTTTTGGATTACTAAAGGGATCGTCGATCTTTCGAATGAAGGTTCTTTGGGGAATTGGCAAATGGTCTCAACTAACTGTCAAATTTTTATATGTCGAATGTAGTTCCTCGGTTTTCGGTACAATTATTTGTCAAGTTTAATTGGGATTATAGTAGACTTAGAAATCAGTGAAGTTTAATGAATAACGATGATTATTGTTGAATCATGCATGTATCTAGTTAGTTAGTAAGAGCCAAGAGAGAGAACAGAGAACCCCAAATTTTGTACGCACATGGAATTGGTGATGACTGACTAGAAAATTCGTTTTTTGTTTGCTGCAGGAGTAGTATGAGTGGGCCATATGGGGCTATGTGATACCCACAGCAATACAAAACACTGCTGGTGGTTTCGCTATACGGTGCGAATGGGAGGTTATCTACTGTGCATAGTAAAAGATAATGTTTATTGCAAGCCAGTATTAAACAATCAGTTTTCCCATTAAATGCAAACAAAATTTGTTTTCAAGTGTTGCTCATAATATTGAGATTCTTTGAAATTTTTATCTCCAGCTCCAGCTTATTTAGAGATTGGTAGAATTTTTCCTTGGCATAGGATTAGTTTTTTGCTTTGGGATTGTGGCTCTCGGTTTTTTGAAAGACATGGGGAAAATTAATTATTGGTTGGTTAGTAGTGTTTTCATCATAGAAATAATAAACAATCGTTATATTCTTGATTAAAAAAATCACTGCTATTCATTCATAGTTGTCTAAAAGACTCATTTAGTATGCTAGACAATTTTATTAACTCATAATCATTGGAAGTTTCTGTACTCCAGAAAATAAGTGATTCCAGTGAAGCATGGTTATGTGAATGATAGTGCAGGATTCTACATGATCCTTTGACTGCTGTAATTGTGATCTTTTCCAAAGTATTAGTTTCCATTTCCGATTTGTATCTGAATGTTGCAGAGACAAGAAACTTTTTGAGTTTGTGGTGTGGAACGCAAGTTGGAAATGAGTACAGAAGAAGACGAAACAGATTTGAAAACTGTTGCGGCTCGATTGGCATCAAAAGTTTCATGGGAGATTCATGAGTACAAGGTATACGTTTGGATCCACTTTGACTTGTTTGTACTTATGATTTCAGAAAATAAGACTAGTGGTAAACGCATGTTTTCTTACACAGAAATTACAAATGGAGCTGAAGGATGAATCGGATTATGAAAAAGTAAGTTTGATGTATTGTTTCCCTAATAATTTTGTATTCTTCACTGAGGTGTATATAGTTTAGGAACTCATAAAGTTTTACTTCTTTCAGAAACTGGAAATCGAACAAGAAATCCAATCTCTGATCCCACGTATAATCAAAACTTGTGAACATCAAGTACGTATATATGCGATATTTATATATCATAGTAGTAACATACTAATATCTACTTCCATGTTATAATCATAAAGTTTGCTTGCGTGCATTGATTTGTTTTATTCCCTTTCAGAATGTCCTGTTTAGCCGAATTCGGCTAACTACAGACATTTGCTGTGAAGCAGATTCCAGACCTTCTCAAAATGAAAAGACTGACAATGACAAAACTCAGACTGAAAACAGAGACGAAAACTGTAGTAGTAGCAATAGTAACAGTAGTGATGTAAACTTCTTTGAATCTGAAATTAATCCACGCCCTGAGCACGTTACTACCGCTAAATCTTTGTCTAAAGGACAAGCTCGAAATAGGAGCGATAGTCATCATCCTAGTAATGTAATGAAGAAACACGAATTCCTTTTTCTTCTCAATCTTATAACTCATGAAACACTAAAAAAAATGCGAATGAAACCGGAAAACACAATCAGACGACCTCGGAAAACTGCTAATCCCAAATATACTAGACAATTTCCTGTTTTTAAAGTAATAACTGCAAAATTATATTAGTATCATATTGATTGGGAAATTTATTAATTTCAAGTATCATTTTAGAATCCCTGTCAAGCATCAGATGAGATTGTTATGCCCACGACTTCTGATCGTAAACGTTTAATGGACGACATAAGAATCAAACACGAAGCCTTGCATTGTTACGTATGCCAAAATACAGGTAAAAGTAACTGAAAATCTCGAAATTTCCTAGCAGAACTTAAAAACTGAAAGTTTAATTCCGATTTTTGTATTTATTAATTTGCTAAAATTTTAGGTTGTGATTTGCAATGCGAATGTACCGCACGCTTTCATGGAGATTGTGTACGTGTGAGTGGAAGCCAAGCCCCATTGCCCAAACATCTAGAAAAATGCCCAAAATGTGTTCTACGACGGCATCAACGCCCAGTACAATTAGTACCCATGGAGGAACTCCAACAGAAACTGAACTCAAGTAAAAAACTCATTCAGTCTTCCAAAAGCAAATCTCAAAATGACATACCGCGTAAGATGAAACTAGAGTCCACAAAACTTAAAAGGAAATCTAGTAAAGAAACCATTAAACACGGTACCACTAAAAAGTCGATGCTTACGAATGAAAAACTGAATGGAAAATGGAAACCTGAGTCACGTGATCAGGAATTTAGTGCAATTGATCAAGCCAAGTGTAAAGCGAGTTTAGCTGCCATAAATAACAAAATATCTGCTGCGCACCGAAATAGAACTTTGAAGTCCAATGTGACTCAAACAATTTTGGCCATGTCGGCCGCTGCCAGAAGTGTGATGATGAGTTTAAAAAATACAAGCAATGGGGTTGTGATCAACTCGGGAAGCAATAGTGCTTTGAATCAGCTCAAAAGTCCGAACATTGGCTCAACGATTGGATCTAGACAGAAACGGATTCGTAGTGTAGACAAAGATGAAAACATTGACGCAAACGGTACTAATGAACTCACAATGCTGGACTGCAAGAAACTTTGTGTTGAAAATGATGATCTCAAGAAAAATTCCAATGGTCGACAGAATGATAATCATAGTAGATCCATTTCGCGAGACACTAGTTTCACCAATTCAGAAGATGATGGGTTTGAAATTAATAGTAGTGTGGATACGAGTTATGGTGAGAAAAAAACTTTTTTTCGGTACATCAAACTGTACTCATGATTCATAAACTAAGTAATGCATACTTATCGCTTTCTTTAACTTAAGGATCAAATGAAGACGACTTGTGCATTCCAAATGCAAGACCACTGATGTCCAATGGGACTGGAGATTTGCAAGTGGCTGCAAAATGCTAAACTACTTTTGTACTATGTACTGTCAGTTAGTTGTAGATAGTTGTATAGATCAAGATTCAATCAACGTTTATGCAGTGTTCGCCGTTCTTTCAAGTTTTGTTTGCCACAATATTTGGTGATATCAAATGATTCCTCTAACTGGAGTTTATTTTGTAAAGTTATTTAACTGTATCATGCATGATTCGTAGTTGGTTGTTTCAATTGTTATTCTTTTTCTGCGTATGTATTTCATATTTTAGTATAAAGTTATGGAAATCTTTGCACTGACGATTCTTGTATTATAATCAAATACAGACAATTGATTTTTACTGCGTACCTGTGTTTTGGTACATAAGAAGACCAGTTCCTTGCCTATAGATGTTTTTGGGTTTCCGTAAGTAGCCTTTCGTAATGATTTTTAAGAGTTTACCTCCTTTACAGCTATAATTTCAAACATAATTTGAAACCTCAAACTCATTTTTCATTCCCAATATAAATATCACATAAAAACATGGATGCAATATGCAATATTTTTCCCTTATGTCCAACTATGAAATCAACGCAACCTCATAGTAATTTTTCCATATTATGCCATAAGATTTTACGATCGAAAGAAAGCCTTCACAAACTAACAGCTCACATTAACGGTACTAGTAAGTATCAATTGTTATTGGATTTTAAAGAAAGTTTACACATTGTTGTAACTTTCTTTACTTCAATGCATATGACTTATAGAAGTGGGTTAAAAGCCCACTGTTCTGACTGACTGAGCGTATATGGTGTTCCCATTTTAGGCCCTTTGTCAAAACAACATCGCCATTTTTCTGACATGTTAGTCAAGCATTTCTTACCGAACAGATATTTGGTAGTATTCTATATACTACCAATAGTTATTCTACTAGTGGTTCCTAATCCTGCATCTTCCCAATTGGGATATGAATTCAACCCAATCGAAAATCCATTCACACCCGCTTCACTGCGGGGAGGAGATGAGCGACCTGATGATTATAACAGTGAAAAGGGATCGGACCCAAATTTTCCCGCTGACCTAGATGATCCCCGACAAGTTGTCAATAAATATTTTTCTGTAATCAAGGAGATAGTGAAAACTACTTTGACTTCAATTTCCAAAATTTCAACACCTACACCCCAAAGTAATTTTAAAAGCTGTTATACTTTTTAGCCTTTTCTTTCAATTTCAAAGCTGAGTTAGCTAGTTGAAAAGATTTTTACAAGTTTCGTTTCATCTGATAAACTGTTAAAAGGTTAACAGCTTTGGCTGTTTCATGTATGCAATTCACCAGTAAAAATCCCTTACATTTTTTTAGATGTTCAAATATTGTATGTAGGTAAGCAAAATACTAAACATACTTTATGTAAATAGCCTGATTGGGACTGATATAAATCGTTGAAAATATATTTTGAAAAATTTTAAATAAAATTTCTCTCACCAATGATAGAAATTTTTTCCTCCTTTAGGCAAAAGTAATTTAAAAAATCGATTGAACCGTTTGCGAGCTTCGTATGAATTGAGTAAATGGGAAGGGTGAATTACATACAAAATACAGCATTTTCAGAGTGTCGCCTATGAGGCCCACATAGTCAATTAAAATCCTGTCTTTTTACGTAGTTCGAGTAAGAAGTGAAATCAAATTGGAACAGCTTTGTGGAACACTTTTGGAATGCCCAAATGAAATACTAGAAAATAAAACAGAAGTTCAGACAAAAAGGAGAAACAAATTGAAAGGTTTACAGATTCGACAGTAGCAATTTAAAATGAACTGGCAAAAATGAATTAATGAATTTATTTTAAACTCTCAATATTAGAATTAATGAGAAGCATAAAGAATATAAAAATTCGAATCTTCGCGGTTGCGTATCCAGCATCTTACAAAATGGGTCCAAAAAGGGCTGGAGCTGAGGAGGAACCCAAGTTGTATCATAAAGTAGAGGGTTAGTACTCAGACACTTAAAATTAATAAACTGGAAATGTTTAGGAATAATTTACATTCGAAATAATATTTATTTTATAAATGAATGTTAGAATTACTTGGAGATATGGATCTACATAATGAACCGAAAGCCAGAGCCTTTTGTTTGCAAAACTGTCCAGGGGATAAAAAAACCTGGAAACCCTCATGCGGATCTAAGCAAAGAGAAAATTCGAAATTCTTAGAGCACCCCTCGTCATCAATGAATACAAATATAAATTTTGAAAGTGCAAAATCAGAACTAGAATTTAGAAGCTCGTTGAGCAACAGTGCTGGGTCTCCAGAACCTGAATTTGGACATTCTAAGAATTCGCATGGTTTTGACAATGTCCATACCAATTATGCTGACTCTACTCCTTTTTCCGATACAAAAATGCGTGCAAATTATGAGGATTCAGATTACAACCCAGTTTTGAAAGGTCCACATTCTACTAACTTACTATCAGGTATAGTGTACGAGGTCGTGTTTTCGTCATTATAATACTTGTATAACATCAAGCAAGGCTTAAATGAGATTTTTTTTAGAAGACACTGCTGCACTGATGCAGTCAATTCTAGTGAGGAAAAAAAACAATCACAAAACAAGAATATATCATTCTCCCTTTTTAAGAAGTCGAATGTACAATAGTGGAAATACATTCAAAAGCTTTCCGCCACCAGAAGTTTCAGCAACACCTACCCAGAAGAAATACAGAGTGAGAAGACCCAAGGCACATGGACTGACTCACTATCCGTTTAATTAATCAATCGTCAACCGAGAAACAGTTGTTTAACTGTACAAAAAATTATTACTAATTAAAACTAATAAAAATCATTTTAGTTCAATAAAATTGCTGCTGCACATTATGAATATATTCATTGCTGTATATAATTAAGGATATAATAAAATATTGAAACATCCCAAAAAAATTATGCTGAATGGTCAAAAAAAACAAGCTGCATTTTAATCAGGAAAAAACGTTAGATTATACGCAGATTACCCGCACCTATTCGGATTTGATGAATTAAATAATTAAATATTTTCCAAACAGCAACGAGAAAAGTTAAAAGTCCCATTGATCTCAAACAAAGCACAAGCCTATGAATTTTAGCTTTCGCTACAAAAACTGATGATGAAAAATCTTTAAATTATCACGGCTGCATGAAATTGTTCATACAGTCAGTCCACGTCTACCTTGAACACTTTTAATCTTTTGCCAAATGTTAAATTTGTAAAATTCATTGTACTGCTAACTTTGATTTCGACAGTTTTTCGCAGCGGTAAAACACTAATAGCACAACACGAACATGAAAGAAACACGAAATTCCAGAGTTAATCTTAAACCCCAAAAGTACGTCCAACTCCAAATGTGATTCTACTCTACTTGTGGGGAAGCCTAGGAGCAGCATAGGAGCAGTAGGTTTCTATAAATGGATTTCAGCGGCAAAAAATGTTTACTTTAGTACATTGTTGCTAATTATTTCTCCTCTAGCAACTTTGCGAGTAGATTTATGCATTTTTAAACCGCCCATATTTACAACAATTACTGCAAAAAGGCTCGGATGGTACTCGGAACTGAAATATGGTCGGCCTTGTGGGCTGAATAAACCATGCCTTGAATCAAGGTATATAGAATAGTATTTGTAATAATAAAGAATAAAGAATGTAAACTTCTCTCATGTGATCATTATCTCATTTTCTTGAAAGTATACTTTGCTAAAAATCGGCTTCAATGAATGCTCAAAAACTACCCATCACTATGCTGCATTGCGCAATCCTCCCTGAAATAAAACTACCATTATTGAAATGAGCACAAAAACACCATTCAATTAAAACGGCATTGAATTTGTACTAGATTTTTAAACAATCAATAATTATGAAAATTACTCTCACCTAAGAAAAATTGAATGGAAGCTGATGCTGAATTCATATTGAGACAAAAAATAAATTTCATTAATAGGAAATATATTCCAAAATGCGGTCAACAATACTATTGGCAACATGTTGGCTCTTATTTTTTGCCAATTGTGTGTACGCAGAAGAAGGTGATTTTTTTACTGTTTAAGTCAAACTTACTATTGTTTTGGTTTATGTACATTTCAAAGTTTCCTGCTATCCTATTTTATATCAGATTGGAGAGAAATAGGCTTAAAGGAACATAACAGACTCCGTAAAAAACATGGAAGTCCTCCGTTAAAACAGGATTGCAATGTAAGTGAAGTGTATATGCGCGGTTTCCGCTCTTTATTCCAAACAAGACATTTTAAATTTTACATTAACCGCATGTCAGATTGACGCTATGGCCCAAAAATGGGCAGAACATATAGCGAGAAGTGGGAAATTTGAACATTCTAGAAACAAGGGCTATGGAGAAAATATTGCAATGCGCTGGTCCTCGAAAAAAGACGGAAACTTAGGAAAGCTTGTGAAACAAGCAGTCAACGATTGGTACAATGAAGTCAGCCAATACAACTACAAGAATCCGAATCCTAGTGGTGGCACGGGTCATTTCACTCAAGTTGTCTGGAAGTCCTCTAAATCTTTAGGGTTAGGGTTGGCTTTCAAAGGGAACAGTGTCTACATTGTTGGCAATTATAAACCACCGGGAAACTATGTAGGCAGATATACTCAAAATGTTCGCCCGCCTGTATAAAAGTCTACAGTTCGTTTTGTAACCAGCTTAAAAACTATTTGGCAGGCTAGGCATGAAATAAAAAGTATAAATCTTATCTTTATAGACATTTTATGGTTTTGAAAGCATATTTTGCTAATGTATAACTCCATATTGTACAGTCCCAAGTGCCAAATGAAATTAAACAGGCGTACCAACCAAAACTCATGTTGACACAAGAACAACATTCAATTTAAATGCCATTGAATTTGGCCCACATTTGTAAACAATTAATACTTATGACGTAAATTACTCCATCGCCTATGCAAATCGAATACGGAAACAGATACTGTGCTCATATTTCGAAAAAAAATCATTTTGTTTCATTGAATTATAGTTGCATTTCGTCGAAATATTTGATCAACACGTTGTGTGTTATGCACTATTTAAAATGCAGTCAACAGAGCTAGGAATATTTTTGTTCACATTTCTTGCCCCCTGTGTGTACGGATGCATCTTTCGAAGTCGTGAAGCAGGATACTCTGCTCCTATGTCGGGTATAATATATAATTCTCGATAAAAGAATATTAAAATATTGCAGTGTTATAAAATTTTACTCCTTCATGGAGTCATGGTGGAGAGATTGTTCTGGGGAGTAGCCATGTTGGTGAAATTACCCGGGTTGGATTCCTGGCTCCGACCATGCTACATTGCAGCATTACAGCTTAAGAACTGGACTGACACAACGTTTTCTAAATATAATAGCATAGTTGTAGATGTGCATGTGAAAAGTATGAGCTTTTTTAAAAAACTATTCGACTTTTTAATGTTGAATCCTTATTGATAAAAATTCTGTCTCCACCTTTGGCAGCAAAAAGTTAGTTAACCAGTTTTATTTAAATCCTAGATGACCTGTCGTACTCATCTAATCCTGTTGACTACAGCGTGGGCGGTAATCTTTTAGCTAAAGACAAAAGACAAACCTTTCACTAAAACTTTTTTTAGTTTGTGTGCAAATTTATATTATTTTATTTCAGACTGGCGAGAAATAGGTTTAAAGGAACATAACAAACTCCGTAAAAAACATGGGAGTCCTCCGTTAAAACAGGATAGCGAAGTAAGGAAAGTGTAATGTGCGGTTTCAAATAACTATTCATTCCAGAAACTTATATATTACATTTACCGCACGTTAGTTGGACGCAAAAGCCCAAAAATGGGCAGAATATTTAGCGGAAACTGGAAAGTTTGAGCATTCCCCCAGATCTAAACCCGCGATTGGAGAGAATGTTGCCATGCAATGGTCCATGAGAAAGAGAGATACTAACCTGGGCGAATTTGTAAAAAAGGCAATCAATGATTGGTACAATGAAGAAGGTCAGTACAACTATAATAGCGGAGATTCTAATGGCGCCACACTTCATTTCACTCAAGTTGTATGGAAGTCCTCCGAAAAGCTGGGCTTAGGAATAGCTATCAATGGGAACAGTGTGTATATTGTGGGAAATTATTTTCCCGCAGGAAACCATCGGAGTAGATATCTTGAAAATGTTAAAAGGCCTGTATAGAAAATATTCAAAGCCCGAATTCATCGAATCTACAAAAAAACTGATTGACCCAGCTTAATTAACATCAACTAATTGAAATACCTGACTCAGCCTTCGGCTTCGTAATAAACGAAGTACATAGAACCTCTCCCATGATTTACTTGGCTATACCATTTTTTTCACCTTAATCCTAAAAGATTCTAAAGTTAAGCACGTAGGATTATTAGGTTTACGGGTTTTAGACTTCTGTTGTCTCAGAAAAAAATTACAGCCTGTCTGTTTATATAAAGCTTTCTACTAGAAGTATGATCATCGGTATGAAAGTTTAATGATTCCATCATTAAATTGGTCACCGCAGCGTCGATATAAGAACAGCTTATGGGTATTTTTTATTAGGATCATGCACAATTTTATTTCTTACTTTTACGTAGTCTTCTGCGTTCAAATTGAAAAAAATCCTACCTGACTTGTACGCGATTTCTAATATTAGTCATAAGCCAGAACAGTTTATATTTTTTGCACACCATGCTGCCACCAAATTGGTATGCTTTAAAAAAATATTTTTTAAAACTTTTCGTCCTATTTGAAACTCCTGTGTTTTGAAAACCCAAACAAAAAAAAAGACGGATAAAAAAAGCTGTGGTTTTAAATTCATGCTTGTTATGGTATGTAACAAGAACTAGAAAATCCTAATTTGAGACTACTGTAATTTTTACCTTTATTGCAAGTTTGTGCCCTTTAACCGCGGAGCCGAAAGATTGAGTCTGAAGATCGCTCTATGAATAGTCACATAAAAAAATTATACCATATAAGCACTTGCTTAATCTGACATGCGCTAAAGAGGGTTTTTTTTTCTTCGCCATATTCTACGATCCGGCTTATTAAAGTCAAGCTGAATTGCTACCCACAGTAATCTACTAGAGATGATTTACAAATTTTGTAAGTCGGTTTCTAATCATATAGAAAACATTATTCATCTGCAGCTACGAATACTGAAATACAGGTGAGACCGTTGAGACAAACAATTATTTGAGTATAAAGCTGCCCATTGAATAAAAGATTGTCTCAGTTAATTCAAACTTTGATGCATGATGAAATATTTGTTGTGTTTGTTTGTTTGAAACATTAGATTGCATACATACAGAATTTTAAAATGCTTTATTGCTTACTGGGCATTGAAATCATCACCCTAACTTACTCCGAATAACTAATAACTTATTAAATCCTCAGTCTTTTTGCATACCGTCTTATTCAAGGTCCCTATAGTGACTATCCATTCTGTTACCAGGTCGCGCAATACTCTACTGGTCAAAAAAATTTGAAATTTTTCTGAAATGAGCCTACACAAATCAAAATTTTATGCAAAGAGTTCTTTTTGTCTTATTAATACGGTTTATTGCATAAGTTCTTTTTGTTTACTAAGGTCATACATAAATAGATGCATACGCAATGTGTGTGTTATAATATCTCTGCGATGCATGTTTTATAAAAAATTATTTAGTATCGGTATCGCTCCATTGCAGAGTCCTAACTGGCTTAACCTGCATACCAAACCTTAAATTGCATGGCTCAAACAACACCTAATTTAAACGCCATTGAATTTGTCCTAAATATTCAAACAATCAATACTTAAGACGAGAAAATTACTCCATCATCAATGCAAAATTGAATACAGAAACTGATAAAAATTACATTTTAATATTATCTATACAGCTTGAATAAATTAATTCTTTTGTTTAAAATATATTCGTTGCATTTCGTTAAAATATTTAAACATGAAGTCAACAGATCTAGGAATATTTTTGTTCACATTTTTTGTCAATTGTGTGCACGGATGTATATTTCGTAGTCGTTATGTAGGATCCTCTGCTCCTATGCCAGGTATATAGAATAGTCAATAGTATTTATTTAGATATGATTTTTTTAAAGAAATTTTAAAAAGATAATCGAGTTTTCCTTATTAATAAAAATTTTTCCGCCACTTTTAGCGTTCATTACGTAGTTTAAAAAAATCATAGGTGATGTGCCGCCCCTTGCTCCTGTCGTTTACAAAGCTGGAGGTAATTTTTATATTTTTTATTATTTATTAGCAAATAAAGTTTTATGATGCAGTGAACTATTTCAGATTGGAGGGATATAGGTTTGCAGGAGCATAACAAACTCCGTAAAAAACATGGAAGTCCTCCATTACAACATGACAGCAAAGTAAGTAAACTCTGACTGAACATGCGGTTTCATATCACCCTGTACTCCACAATTCTTATATTTTACATTTATTGCATGTTAGTTGGACGCCAAAGCCCAACAATGGGCAGAATATTTGGCAAAAACTGGGTCATTTCAGCATTCCCCCGATACGAATCCTCCAATAGGAGAAAATATTGCAATGTCTTGGGCCTCTTACAGTCAAAAAAACAATGGTGCACTTGTAAAAGAGGCTGTCAACAATTGGTACAATGAAGTCAGCCAGTACAGCTATAGTAATCCAGGATTTGGAATGAACACTGGTCATTTTACTCAAGTGGTTTGGAAGTCCTCTAAATACTTAGGCTTAGGTTTAGCTGTCAAAGGAAACAGTGTCTACATTGTTGGCAATTATTCTCCACCAGGAAACTTTCAGGGTGATTTTAAAGCAAATGTTAAAAAGCCTGTATAACAAAATTCAAAATCCACAAATTCCTCAAAACGAACTGATTGATTTATGAGCCATGCCTACCATGCCATCTTATGATGAAGCAAAACTTTTCAGCATAGCAAACAAAATTGTGCAAAAAATAAAGTTAGAAACGTTTTCTCAACCATCAAACACTTCACATTAACTTATTTATTCCATAAGCTGTCTTTTAAAAGTAACTTTCTTGCAATCCAAATCCAAACTAGAGTCTCTAACAACTTATGCAAACACCATACAAACACTAGCAGACTGACTGCATAAGAAATCTAATGAGAGTAAAAAAATTATCATCTTCAAGTAGGTAGGTAGGTTAAGTTAATAGTAAAGAGATTTACGTGTGCATGCAATTCATACAGATTATTGTATAGCATAAACTCCGTGAAACTCCGTGTTAGTAAGCTTTCTGTAACTAACTAGTTTTCATCTTTCACACAACTGGCGAGATTTTTATTAATATTATTCTATACTTTATTCCTAACAATCGAAAGCATTAAACAATGAGATTTTATAATATATTACCGTTTTATATATCATCATGGCTCATAGTCGTGTCAGAAATTGATCAGTGTACAGGTGAATTAGAGCCGTATGAAATAATTGCCAAAACTGAAAACAATGAAATCAGTGACACACAAAATAAAATATTTCTGGAGCTATTCCCTGTGCTCAAGGAGATTTCTAAGTATTCTTGTGATGTAAGTAAGTTTAAGTTGAATTATCACTATAAGTGGTTGCTAGAAATCAATGTTGTGAGCGTTGTGGGCAATTTTAAACCATTTTTTACGTTTCAGGAAATGGTGACAGAATTGATGAGCCAAAGGACACGAAAGAAATGGTGCAAACTGATTTCACGAAATCATGTACATATGGAAACTAAGGATGAATTGGAGGATCCAAGGAAATCCTTTCGGTTTGCAATTCTGTGCCATAGGATGCTACAAGAGCGTGTTTTATCTTGTGCAAGATTGTATGTGGCAACTAACGATTCAATAAAAAATAATTCGTTAAAAAAAATAGTACCGTTGGGCTGTTTCGAATCTAAAAAATTAAAAAGCCCATACACGACCCGCAATAGAATACGATAGATAATAACCTTAGCCTTAGCATGAGAATGTAATTACGAATCCAGGTTATATTGTAATATTATTGGTTTTTTTTAGTATTTTTTACAGTTTTTTGAAACTGGGCTCTGCTCCGCTCTAGTTCTATTTAAAATTTTTTTGGTGCTCCGGTCCAATGTATTTACGTGTTTTGAGGTATCCACAGCAAAACCTTGCATCATATATGTACTAATATTTTTAACAGTAATTGCGATTTTGGCTTTAACATGTGGAGCAAAAGGATTTTTCCGTTTCTGTGAATTACATGACTTCCATGAATGGCTTCGTATAATAGGGAGAAAGTAAAACAAAGAAAAAGCAATATATGAAACCTTTATAAATCTTGAAAAAGAAACAAACTTTTTAGACCCGTTTAATACACCATATTATAAAAGCTGCTAAAGCCTTATTCAGTCAGAGTCGAGCATATAGAGTTTTTCATTTCACTATAGCATGTCATTTGGAGACTTATCCATTGAAAAAAATACATAAGAAAGTAATTTCTGACTGAGTTTGTTTAAAAGCTCGGGTTTTGTTATGTTTTATACAGTATTCGGGAGAAGAGATTGATAAAAGAATCCATTGATAAAATGATTGAAGTCCTGGGGCCTTCCATTGTTAGGAACGATATGAAATTGGGGGACATTTTTCAAATTGTGGAATATGAAAGTGGCGTCTCTGTTCGAGGAATGGAAAATGAAGTAATTAATTTAGTAATTGACTTGCTAGAGTTACAATATGATAAAGTTATAGAGTATTAGAATGAGGGAAAAATAAGGTTGAATTCATAAAACTATTGTATTGCTGTGTTGAATTATAAAAATCTTGAATAAAACAAAACTATACATATGACATCTCCTGACACTGTTAGCAGATTTATTATGAATTTAATTGAAATGAAAGAGGTAGAGAGTATAGAAATTCAGAAAAACTTGACTTGGCAATTACATTGACCTGCAATATATGCATTAACTAATGCTTGAATACAATTCTTTGTTTCTGAAAAATAATTGCATGGCATACACAAATAAAATTCTTTGAATATAGGAAAGGATTGAAAAGGATGGTATGAAGAAAAAAATGCGTAGTAAGAAAGAAGTAGATTTATTCAAGGTAGGTGGTAGGTAGTAATATATCTTATGCGACTCCGTATTGAATAAGAATTTATTGGAGAATAGTCTTCATTCATAATCATATCCATTTAAAACTGCATTTAAAACATGACAGGTGACATAAGGTCCAACCTGGGGCGGAAATGTAGTAGTATAAGGCCAAGCATTAATCTTGTTGCGTGAGCGCGATTAAGAATATAAAAATAGAGTTGTCTGAATAAGTTTTAAACAAAAATATGATAATTTTTGACTATGACTGTAGATGGCATTAACCTCCTTTTTGACTAATTTGAAACCCATACACAGAACCTCCATAACTAAAATGTGCTGTAGAATATATAGCTCATAGCTGTAGCTGTAAATGAAGTAAAATTGTATTTTTGACTAACTCCTATAATAAACACGTAGAAATGTGTGACTAATTTTATTCTGAAACTTTTTTTTGGACAAATTTTTGATTAACTTTTTGTTTTACTTAACGGCCTTCTTTCTTGCTAAAGGTCTTTTAGCCTAAAAAGTGTTAATTTTGTTAGATATTAGTATAAATACATTAAGAACTTGTTTGCAGATTGAAAGTGTATTCATGCAATGTTGTTTTCAATCGCTGTCATATTAAATTCTATCTAACCTTATATCATCGATCATATGATTTAAGATTAAAAACAATAATAGGATTGTTGGACATGCAGCAAGTACGTACAATGGTGCAAATAAGTTTCATTCAAATCGGTCAATTCGTTTCATGTGCAGCAAGCTCAAATTAAATTTAAAAAAAAATAGGGTGGTTCTATATGCCCCGATAGGATAAAAACACGATGTGTGATTAACTTTTAACAAAAATGTCAATAAGTTTTGACTGACTGTAAATGGGATAAAACTGCTCTTTTAAGATTAACTTTTTAGCTAAAGTCTAAATCTATATAGCAGTTTCTGTTTTTGTAGTTTTTTTTTCAAGTGGGAATGAGGGACAATAGAACTTTTTCCAGGTAGCTTGGTCCATCTGAAATTTAAATGTATTTTTTAAAAATTCCATAATATGAAGAATAATTTATGTGTATATAATTACAAAAATAATATGATTTTAATTGAATTCTTACGTGTTGAAAGTAGCCCTATCTGGATCCGGAACTTTTTTTTGAGGTTGTAAAACTTTTTTGTTTTGAGGACTTGGTATAATTTTCATCACCTTATTCTGGACTTTGAAAAATGTATACACGTACGTTTTTCGGGACTTGGTCATTTTTCATGCATTTAAAAAATATTAAACTATGTATCGCTTCTTATGGATCACCGCAAAACATTTCAATAAACAAAACTAGGAGTCTACATCAGGGTAAAAAATTAGTATTCGTGTTAACGCCAGCTTAAATATTTGTAAACAATTTATAGAAACAACTACGAAATTGACTAGACCGCCAATGTGTATGTACTGAACAAGTTTGTAGAAAAACTGTGACAGAATGATAAAATTTGAGTCAAAGTATTATGAGACTTAAAATTTAAAGTATCTTTAATTTTCTGAAACTAGAATGATTTAACAAACATATAAATATGTTTGAAAGCTGTATTTTTCACTACTTTTTCTTTGAGTTTTTGTGCTAAAATAAGTGACAATGTTGAAACGTTGTTGTTTTTTATAGTACAAAACCCAAGCTTATACTGATATACACAGGTGATAATTACATGTGAGGAAAGAGTAATTATGCACAGTAATTATAGAGTTAAGTGGTTGAGTATTTATAAGTGGATAAGTGGATATGAACTACTTGAAATAGTTACTTTGTGTTGGATATGCTTGAGTACTCTATATACAGATGAGTGTGATGCTAGTGGACAGTCATATATAATGGTACGTATGGACGTAATGTGGCAGATGTATGTAAATATATGGATGGATGTGTGAAAAGATGATCCAAAATGTGTTGTATCTGCGTTTGCTACAAATGCGGACCTGGAAATGATTGGCTGGAAACTAGAAGATTAATTACAAGGGGTTAACTAATTATGAAAGAGGCCTTGAAGATGATTGTCACTGAATGAATAATGGTATCAACATAATCAATGGCAACTTGTATAATTGATTGACTAAGCGATCAAAGAAAGTGAAAGAGTTAAATGTATAACTAATGGCTTTTTCGCTGTGCTTTGAATGTTTAAACCTGTAGGATATATGAATTTCTGCAGATTTGAATATTTAGTACTAAAGAGTAAAGAGTTAAGGAAATCATGGGATTTCTGCAAATGATTGTAATTTCAAATGTCTGTAAGTGGCGTGTTAAGATTATGCGCAGTTAAATGACATTGAAAATTCGCAGCCGGTTTTAAGGCATCACAGCAACATTTCAGTATACTTTGGTGTGCATGAGATGATGTGATTGGATTTGTTCCTTTGTAAATTACCGAGCGATATAGTAATTGCATATTTGACTGGTCTGTCGAGTAAGAAGGCCTCAGAAGGTATGATGTGAAAGTTTGTTGGGATGTACAGCCGTCTTAATCGACAATATGTGATTACATGAAAAGATTGCATGTGAATTTTAAAGACTGCTGTGGGAAAGACAATGTAGGCACATTGCTCTGTGTAACAATGTGATACTAATGGAAGTG
>Ga0210040_10001694_pt1 | contig 32726 bp, 26 predicted proteins | sample CryGeyCG12114_NA_FD_185462 | JGI IMG/M metagenome (GOLD analysis project Ga0210040, IMG submission 185462) | Groundwater microbial communities from aquifer - Crystal Geyser CG19_WC_8/21/14_NA (SPAdes) (version 2) | ecosystem: Environmental > Aquatic > Deep subsurface > Groundwater | place: USA...
GCGCGGGTGTTCACCTCTTCCCTTTCCGAACAGAGTAGTTAAGCCCCGTAGCGCCAATGGTACTGCCGTCACACGCGGGAGAGTAGGTAGCCGCCAACCCCCTTTTTACTTAAGCCCCCCTCTATTAACATATAGAGGGGGGCTTTTCCGTTTATAGGAATGGGGGAGTGAAGTGAATTAAAGATATAATGTGAAATAGAAGATCTATTTGATTCCGTTTCTTTAAAATAAATTACGTATATATTAATTTAGCGAAGACTACGATAGCCAAATCCAAATATGGTATGAAGGGCTTATTTGGTACTTTGGCAATGCCGTTGCCGACTAAGGGCATTTGAGCCCAGGCGGCAGTGAGTTTAAACTTTGGTCTGAAAAACCAGTGTTCTGCTATACCTACCGGTGGCCCCACAGCTGCCTGGAAGCAAAATCCGGAAATATGATAACCACCTCCCAATAAACTATGCACCGGATTGATAGCTTTTCCCCGTATACTTCCTTCTGGATGACCAATTACTGTTCCTAAACCAATTCTAAAAATAGACGGGGAGTTATGGAAAGATATTGTCCTGCTCACCATGGCTAAGTTATACCCATGTGAAACTTCGAAATGCTCTATTTCATTAGGTGGGTTTTGAAGGTAAAGTTTGTGATGCACCAGTTCGGCGCTCCATCGTTGATAACCTAGGCGGTAAGCATAATAGGGAGAGCCATGCCAAGGCCGGGTTTTATAACGGGCTTCAAAATGAATTGGAGCTTCTCCGGGCTGTTCAATCCGGAGGTGCATGGGCAGGCTCCAAGAAGTACCACCAAACACTTCGGCTGTCAAGCCCTGAGCAGAGGTAGAAATGATGCAGCTTATCATTAATAATAGAGGCAGAATAAGTAGATAGAAAATTGCTTTACTTTTTTTCATCTGAATCGCGAATGTATATAAGCTAAAACCTAACATAGTAAAACAGAAAATTAGAAATTAATATACACCAATTTAGCTTACAACTTATTCCTATTAATTTAATTTTAGCACATTCATTCTTCACGTATATCGGTTTCTGAGATGCACACTTTTATAAATTTAATTTATAAAATCGAAGTAAGACAATGTTGTTTGATCTTTACTCTTTTAGTTTCTTCTTTTTAAAGGGGATGAAAAATTTATCCTATCTGCTTTATTATGTTTTATTTGTTGAGAAGATAGATAAATCTTCATAAGTACTGTTTTAAACTTTATTGTTTTATAAATAATATTATTAAGAACTTATTGAGGATTTTCAAATAAGTTAATAAATCAAGCTTTGAAATGTCTAAAGGGTATGGTACTATTTTGCGGAAAGGCAGTATTATGGCAAAAAGGTGCCTAGCCAATTATAAAGAAAACTTTTATACACCCAATTAGAGGGAATTTGTAATATTATAAAAGCCTACGACATATCTATATTCTTAGGAAATAGCCTGCTTCCGGACCCAATTGCTGTGCCACAGAATTTAAGGAAAAAGGCCGTGAAGTTTATCTTTAAAGCTTTGACCTGTACCCGATCATTATATTTTTGCAGAAAAAACCTTGTTTAGTATTTCTAAGAATTAAATAAAATCCAGTTTTAGATAGAGTAGAAGTAAGATTAAAAATTTATAACGGATAGTGCTTTTCCATATAAAACAACATCAGAATTATTGATGGATATTGGTATATTAACAAAAAGATAATATTAAAATTAAAGCATAATGTGTATTATTGCTTAAAACTGAGCATGTTGCTTTAGAATGAATTTTTAAATGTTATATTATATCAGATATTAATTTTTGTTATGCCTTTACTTTCTTCGGTCTTATTAGGATTATTTATTTTCGTGGTACTAATCGTTTTTGGGTGGCTAATTGTATTGGACTTAGATAATCGGAAAAAGTTGAAAATGTTCACTTCATCAAAAATTAAATCAAGGCAGTATAAAAAGTGAAACAGAGCTGTTTTACCCGATAAATATTGGATCTGTAGCAATAAATGCAGAAGAGAGACTATATTTACCAAAATAGCACTTAATACCGGATAACTGATAAGGCAATTAAAAATAAATAATTGGAAGCAGATTTATTTCACCCCTGCGGTTCTAGAATCTTGAAAACTTCCAGATTAGCAGGGGTGAACTTTTAAATCAGGTTTTATCTGCGAATGTCAGCATTATTGGTTTAGGCCGGCATCATTCCGGTTTAACCTTTGTACATCTATTTCGGTGTGCCGTACAGAATCCTGGATGGTGCCTTCGTGTTGTTCCAATATTTTCCTGATAGCTACTTCTTCTACCACCCGGGCTTCTTTTCTGATAACGGGCACCTCGGTACGTTCTACCAGTTCAATTATTCCGGGCCGGAAATTGGTGAAGTTTGCTTCACCCATGGTTGGGTTACCTAATACATGTTCGTTTCTATGCTCTCGACGGCGAATAGGTTCGCCAACCGGGCGGTCTACAATATGGTTTCTGGCTCCGAGGTTATTATTCGGAACCGTGCCCGGTTGTAGGTTAGCGTTTTCACTGGCCGGAACAATATTTTTTGCCGTCGCAAGAGCCGGTACAGAAGCTTGTATATTACCTGTATCAACTTCTGTTGTAGCCGGAGCCGGTGATTGATCATCTGCTTCGATATTATGTTCCTGCAGAATAGCGGAAGCTATACGGGTTTCTTCCGGACTAGAGGTATATACCGCTACTATAGCATTACTGTTGCGGGCCGCTGCCATGTTAGCGGTAGCATCAGCCGGTGAAGAAAATAAAGAAAAGAAAAAACGATCATAAGCATCCGGCGCATTATCAACCTTCACCAGATTAGAACGAAGAGCAGCATAACGGGTAACCAGCTCTATATTGTCACTGTTTATATTAGCAGCTTCTAATTGCTTTACTGCCGCCTGAGCCGCCGGCACTTGGTTAAATAAACCAATAACAGTTTGGGCTTTGCGGCCCTTGTAAATATTTGCGTATTGATATTGGGAGTGGTTGTAAAAATCAGTTGCAGCCCCATTATTTTCTGGCTCCAGAGAATTGCTTTGGGACAAGGCCTGCTGAACGGCCAATTCGGTTTCCCGGCTCAGGTTTCCTTTTTCGTATGAAGGCAAAGCACGCAGCTGATCTTTAGAAAGCCCGGGTAATATTACCACATCATCAGTAGTGGCCAGTTCGGCCAGGCCAATTGGTAGAAGAACTTGTTGCGGTTGTAATTGCATATCATTATTTTTTGCATCCAACACCAGATAACGCACTTTACCAGCCTGCTCATCAATTATTAGCTCAGCTACTTCTCCTAGTCTTTGGTTCTGGCTATTCTTAACTATCCAACCTCTTATATCGGGCTCACCCTTAGCCGGAGTAAAATCACTGCTGCCCAATTCAGATAATTGGTTATTACTTTTTATATCGTTTATCATTTCTAGCTTTTAGTTTTATTAAATGGCCTTAAATGTTTATTACAGAATTATATATACGTTAATTATTTTGAATGATGTAGGGAGTTCTTTTAATTTATTCTGGTTAATAATTTTTATCCAAATACTAGATTTATCTGTTATAATGGAGCTTTATAATATATAAAATTACCTATTTTCTAATGAGTATTTGTTGATCTAAATATCATTATATTTTTATATTTTACAAATTTATTTGCCTGATAATTAATTAGTTTGTTTTAATTGTATGAAAATGGCATTAGGCTGTATTGTTTGATGAAATTTATATTATTTAAGTAATTGTCCCAACTTATACTTCAGGCCTCCGTAAAGTTTGGTATAAATTAAAAGACATGAGCAGCATAAAAGATTTTCTTGGTTTAACTCCCGATGATGACGTAAATAGAAACGTTGATTCAGGAAATACGCCTACTGGTGAAACCAGGAAAATACCGATTATTCAGGAACAGGTTCAGATAAACAAAGAAGTTGTTGAATCCGGCACTGTTCGTATTTCTAAAAGCGTGCACGAAGTAGAAGAAATGTATAACATTCCTATTTCGTATGAAGAACACGAAGTACAACGGGTAACCCTGAATCAATACGTTGATGATGCTCCCCCCGCCATCCGGTACGAAGGTGATACCATGATTATTCCGATTTTGCGGGAAGAGGTAGTAGTTCAAAAACGGCTCGTGCTGGTAGAAGAGGTACATATAACCAAACACCAGGTAGAAAAAACGGTTCAGCAACCCGTAACCTTGCTTAAAGAAGAGCTTGTGGTAGAGCGTAGAACCAGAAATAATACGAATATAAGTAATACCGACAACAGCAGGACAAACCCTGCAGTTTAATTTTAATAATTTAATTTAATCAGAACGCTAAAACAAATAAAACTATGGCACAAACAGTAATTGGAATTTTCGACAACTCAAATCAGGCGCAAAATGCTGTTCAGCAATTAGTGAGCAGCGGTGTTAGCCGCGACAATATAGATATTGCTGATGCTTCTGCATATAACAGTAGCACCGATTACAACGATAGAGATAACGACAACGATAATGATGGTATCGGCGGATTTTTTAGTTCTTTATTCGGAATGGATGATGACGATTCCAGAAAATATTCGCATGTAGCCCGTCGGGGTTGCACTGTAACTGTTCATACACAATCCAATGATGAATCCGAAAGAGTTGCAGATCTGTTGGATCAGTATGGTGCAGTGGACGTAGATGAGCAAGCATCCCGCTATGGTTATGCTGGCTCAACTGGTACCGCATCCGCAAACCTGGGATCAGGCGCTACTGGTTTAGGTTTAGGTGCATCGGATATGGGCACCGGAACTGTAGCTTCTGGCATGGGAGCAACCAACATGGGAATGGGAACAACCGATTTAACTCCTTCTGGTACTACCAGCACAGGCTTAAATTCTGTAAATATGGATGCTGGTGCAACTACTTCAGGTACCGGCTTAAATAATACCGACGCAGATTTTGATAGAACCGACATTAACCGCGATAATTTAAATACAAACCAGGCTATTCCGGTAATTGAAGAAAATCTGCAGGTAGGAAAACGGGAAGTGGAAACCGGTGGTGTACGTGTACGCAGCCGTATCGTTGAACGTCCCGTGGAAGAACATTTACGTTTGCGCGAAGAACGCGTTAATATTCAGCGTAACCCAGTTAACCGTCCGGTAAGCGATGCCGATTTGAATAATTTCCGGGAAGGTACCATTGAAGTAACCGAGCACGCTGAAGTGCCGGTTGTAAATAAAGAAGCCCGGGTGGTAGAAGAAATCACTTTAGGCAAAGAAGTTACCGAACGCGATGAAGTAGTTAGAGATACTGTTCGTAAAACAGAGGTAGACGTAGATAACCTGAGCGGTAATGCTGATAATGTACGTACCGGATCCACCGATTATTTAGATGATGATGACCGGATGGGAACAGATACTGGCAGAACCAGCGGCGTTTAAGTTAGATCTTAATATCCGATTATAAAGTAGAAAAACGGCTCGTATTTTTAGGAGCCGTTTTTTTTTGCTCTTACTAACAATGCAGAAGAATAAATACTAATTTTCAGTTTTAAGCAACTTTGAATATAGTTAATCTGTTCGCCTACCCGGAGATAAGTAGCCGTTAAAAAGAAACTGATATTGGTTTTTGTACTTTGCCCTGAAGTAATATATTACGGATAGATTTTTCGGGTAAAGTCAGCAAGGGTAAGGTCGCATGGCAAACCAGTTCTTTAGAAATACTTATATGGAACAGGTTTTCGAGAAAACTCCGGTCGTGGATAGATACCGCTAGAACATCGGCGTTATTTTCCTGCGCAAATTCCCGTAGAGCGGCAACCACATCTTTATCCTGAATTTGGGCAATGCTATATTTATTATTAGGAAAATGCTTTGTAATATCCCGGATAATTTGGTTATCGGCGTAAATATTTAATAGTTTATTATTAATAATGTTAATAATAGCTACCTCTGCATCAAAAGGATTGGCAATGCGAAATAGCTGTTGCAGGAAAACAGTTTCGTCGCTTTCAAAATCGGAAGCGTAAGCAACATATTTGAAACCTTTAAAAGTAGCTTCAGCAGGAATTGCCAAAACCGGGCAAGCCGCAATTTTAATAAATTCGGATGTATTGGTACCAATTAGTTTATTCAGGAAATTAGTAGCGCCTCTGGTACCCATTACCACTAAATCCACGGCTTTGGTTTTTACTAATTCGTTCAGGTTGGCCAGAAAATAACCGTACTGGCAAATAGTTTCTACCTCAAACCGAAAACCATTTTCTAATCTTAGCTCTCTTGATAACCGGTTTAATTCTTGTTTATAATCTTCTTCCAGTTGGGCGTCTGTAGGAATAGCAATGCCTCCTTCCAAAGGCGTTATCGGTAAATTGATGATATGCGCAATAATCAGTTTTCCTCTTACCTGGCTGGCTAAGGCGGCGGCGTAGTTTAACGCATTGGTAGCGTTCTGAGAAAAGTCGGTGGGTACAAGAATCGTTTTCATTAGGCTTGGCTTTAGCGTGAATATTTTTTTTAGAATTATATCAGGTTAAGGGCAAGATTGTTTTTTGCTCTTTTCTTGTACCATATTTATAATCAATATAAATAAAAAAATATGATGTTCATTCTCTACTTCTATGACTTATATCATGTAGATAGTGCTGTATTAAAAATGTAAAGGCAATATTTTTTTGAATAATACCAATCAACTACTTTTATCCCCGACAAAACAGTAGTTCTTGACGAAATGCAATATTAGCACACCTTATTTTACTTTATGACTTCTTATAACAGTTGGTATCATCCTTACGCCATTAATGAAAATTACAGCCAGCGCGTAGCTTATTTCTGTATGGAATATGGCATTCATCAGGCTTTAAAAATATATTCCGGAGGCTTGGGATACTTGGCCGGTTCGCATATGCGCAGTGCCTACAATTTAGGCCAGAACCTGATTGGCATTGGTATTCTCTGGAAATATGGCTATTACAACCAAATACGTAACGATGACCAAACCATGCGCGCGCAATTCCTGGAAAAAGATTACACCTTTCTGGAAGATACCGGCATTAAAGTACAAGTTACCATACATGGCAATTTAGTTTGGGTGAAAGCCTTGGTACTAAAACCCGAAACATTTAATACTGTTCCTATATACCTGCTTACCACCGATATTCCGGAAAATGATTACTTGAGCCGTACCATTACCCATAAACTGTACGATTCCGAAGCGCCGGCGCGCATTGCCCAAAGTATAGTATTGGGAATTGGTGGCGCTAAAGTAGTAGAAGCCCTTGGAGGTGCTGATTTGCATCACATAAACGAGGCTCACGCTTTACCTTTAGCTTTTCATTTGTACGATAAATATAAAGATACCGCCGAAGTTAAAAAGCGGTTGGTTTTTACCACCCACACTCCCGAAAAAGCGGGCAACGAAGAACACGAAATAGACCTGCTTGATGTAATGTCTTTCTTTGGTCCGGTGCCGGTGGAAGAAGCCCGGAAAATTACCGGTATGGAAGGCTCTTTATTTAATCATACTTTGGCAGCTCTCCGCTTATCCAAAATAGCGAATGGCGTATCGCAGTTACACGGCGAGGTTTCACGGCAAATGTGGCAGGATAACCCGGGCATCTGCGAAATAAAAGCCATTACCAATGCGCAAAACATACCTTTCTGGCAAGATACAGCTTTGCAGCAGGCATTGGTTAATAAAGATAACTATGCATTGGTAGAGCGCAAAGCCGAAATGAAAAAAACGCTGTTTGAAGTAGTTGCCGATCAGACCGGGAAACTTTTTGATCCGGAAGTACTCACTATTGTTTGGTCCCGCAGATTTGCCGGTTATAAAAGAGCCGATTTAATTATCCGGAATATTCATCGTTTCTTCGATTTGATAAATAAAGCCGATCAGCCGATACAGGTAATCTGGGCCGGGAAGCCTTACCCATTAGATTTGGGAGCCGTAGATCTTTTCAATAAATTAGTAAAGCTTTCTTACCAAAAAAACAATTTTGCCGTTTTAACTGGCTACGAAATTGATCTGTCTAAAAAGTTAAAGCAAGGAGCCGATATTTGGCTGAATACGCCGCGCCGGACACGCGAAGCTTCGGGTACCAGCGGCATGACGGCCGCAATGAACGGCGCTATTAATTTCTCGGTGCTGGACGGCTGGATTCCGGAATTTGCCCGCCACGGCGAAAATAGTTTTCTGCTGCCCATCATCGATCCGGCGCTACCCGAAAACGTGCTGGATGATGCCGATTATAACAACCTGATGCAGATTCTGGAGAATGAAATAATTCCGGCGTATTACCAGGACCGCAACAAGTGGATGAGCATAATGAAACAAAGTATGCACGACATTGCGCCTCAGTTTAGCGCCAACCGAATGGCGGATGAATATTACCAGACTATGTACCAGATTTAACCAGGAGGAAAAATATTAAGAGTACTTGATTAATTTTATAGAAACAGTAATGTCCTAAGATAAACTGAGTTTATCCTTGTTATCCCGGGATGACCTATGCGGTTTACGACCCAGTAACTTCTTGCTGGATATTATAATTAAACTTAAGAAACATGAAACAGGATTTATTATCAACGATAACTATTTAAGTAAAGCGCGGATACAATTTCCGCGCTTTACTTTTGTATTCAAATACAAAGATTATTCTTATAAATACCACTCAGAATCTTTACGTTCGTGACGGCCATTTCTAAGTCTAAAATTTATTTAGAATTCCCATTAACAGTAACTATTTTGTGCTTAAAGGAATATTATTAGCGAAGCCGGTGCATCTTCGGCATCATGTATTTCTTTTTTTAACTAAATATTTCACAACTCTAAGTTATTTTTTAGAGAATAAATCCGGCTTTAGTCTACTGCTTTTATAAGTTTAGCTGTAATGCAAAAAGTTAAGTTCCAGCAAAAAAAACAGCTCTGATTATAAAGTATATAGAATTTCCTATTTATGTGATTTGATTATTAATTATTCAAAATATAACCTCTTTAATCCGGATTTAAATGGATAAATTTAAAAATAACTCTACAAGTAAGAAAAAAATAGAAAAACTAACACTGGATTAAACCAATATTTTTTTGAATCGTAGTACTTGTCTGATTTTTCGCTGGTAACTATATTTGAAATGTTGCTTTAAAACGAAGAGTAAAATGAATCAAAAGGATTATTACATTACTTCTATCGATAACAAACAGTACAATATCAGGCTTTGCGAAATAGTAGCTACCGGCAGTGAGTCGCAGGAATACGATAAGCTATTTATTATTTACAAAACACCGGCAGGTGAATTTCTGAAAAGAGTCAAGCATTTTCATCCAATTGCCGGTACGCCCGAAATATCTTACGAGTTGATTTCGAATAAAGAAGTGGAAGTTTACAAGCAAAAAAGGTTCTGATACATTTTGTACTGTCTTCTATATTTCATCAATTTGTCTCGCATAAAATATAAAATTAATGTGTTTTTTGCATCAGGCACCGGGTAAATGCTTTTATGAACAGGAAAGCTCATTATTAATTCTACTATCTAAAAACTGTAAATAAAACATACTAAAGCAACCACTAATATCTACCCAAACAGATTTGTCCAACACCTCATATTCACTGACGGTATTCTTTCCATCACCAATTAACATTTACAACTATTTCCTTTCATACCAATCTAAGTAGCAGTTTGTCTATTTCGGATTTAATCCTTAGATAAACCAAACGAAGCTACATTCGGCTGCTTTTTTTATTTTATTCTTAAAGTTTTTTCATCCTAAAATAAAATTTGCTTTTTTTACCTTTGAAGAAGCTTAGTTAATTGAAAAAATTAAATTATTTAATATTTTTAGGATTATTTATAAGAATTAAGGTAAAATAATCTAATTTTGGTTGAAAGTAATTTAATATATAGAATTACAGCAGCATCTTCTACAACTCACCTTTTAAAATTACGTTTGAAAGGTATTGTAAAAATTAAATATATATTAACTGCTATTTAAAAGCCTATTGAAAAGTTTAGTTACACCAGATTTATCAAGAAAAAGAGCAGTTGTATCTGGGAATAATTCGTGTGTTGGGACTAAGATAATTAAATCTTTACCGATTACAGTTACGGTGGTAACAGATACTACGGCTCCGTCGGTTATATCAGGTTATGCTGTAAGTAAATGCGGCATTTATTCCGGACAAACGTCAGACCAGCGATACGCGGGCGATAAGAATTTACTTATCTTAATCAATATGCTTTTTCCAGAATTAAATAAGGGTATACAACAAATGCCGGCGCTAGGTAAGCTGGTTAAATGGCTAAAAACAATAGCAATCAACTTAAAAAAGGGGATTTGGTTAGAATGGGTCTTTAAACGGGTTAAAACATTGGACGAAACAATTACCGGGCCCTACCTCTGTTGCAATACAATTTCCGGATTTCACCCGGCTGAAGTTATAGGCTTTTTAAAGCTATTGCCAGCTCTTATAACTGGTAAATCATATTTGGTTGTTTTCCAATATAGGCAGGTATTGGTTTATAATCAGATTTTGCGCCCTTAGCTTCAACCTTTAAATACATATTCATACAACCAATAAACATGAAAAAAAAAGTTTTAATTACGGGAGGTGCTGGTTTTATAGGTTCGCACCTAGCAGATGAGTTACTGAATTTTGGTTATGAAGTAAGGGCTTTAGATAACCTGTCGGAGCAGGTGCATGGCAAGAACTGCGAACGTCCGGAGTATTTGAATCCTGCTGTAGAGTTGATCGTGGGGGATGTTCGCGATAAGCACACCGTAAAAGAAGCTTTGCAAGGCGTACACGCTGTTTTTCATTTTGCCGCTATGGTAGGCGTTGGGCAAAGTATGTACGAAATAAAAGAATATACCGATGTAAATAATATTGGCACTACTGTGCTGCTGGAAGCTTTAATCGAGAACCCGGTTGAAAAGTTGGTAGTTGCATCCAGTATGAGTATTTACGGCGAAGGTTTGTACCAGAATGCTGCCGGTCATTTGGTTACGGCTACGGAGCGGCCCCTGGAGCAACTAAAAGCCGGACAATGGGAAGTTCTGGATACCGATGGCCAGGAATTAACGCCTATTCCTACTTCAGAAAATAAAATCCCTAGCCTTTCTTCAGTTTATGCCCTCTCTAAATACGATCAGGAGCGCTTGTGTCTGATGGTAGGACGGGCTTATAATATACCTACTGTAGCCATGCGCTTTTTTAATGTGTACGGCACGCGCCAAGCCTTGTCTAACCCTTATACCGGCGTTTTGGCTATATTTGCTTCCCGTTTCCTCAACGATAACCCGCCCATGATTTTTGAGGATGGCGAACAGCAGCGGGATTTTGTGCATGTACGGGATGTGGCTTTGGCTTGTCGCCTGGCTTTAGAAAAGCCGGAAGCCGCCGGACAGGTATTTAATGTGGGCAGCGGTAATAATTATACTATTTCCGAAATAGCCAAGCGGTTGGCCCAGGTTTTAGGGAAAGAACACCTGGCTCCCCAAATTACCGGTAAATACCGGGTGGGCGATATCCGTCATTGCTATGCCGATATTTCCCTGGCAAACAAAATATTAGGATTTTATCCGCAGGTAGAATTTAACAATGGCTTACAGGAATTAGCCGAATGGTTAGAAGGTCAGATTGCATACGACCGGGTAAATGAGGCCAGTGCCGAATTAGCGGCCCGTGGTTTAACCGTTTAATTAACCCTGCCATTTATCTTTTACCTAAATTTAGAATTGTTATGTCGCAAGATTCCCTTACAGATAATACAGAAGAAATAACGCCGCCGACCCTGGGTTTAGTAGAATGGTTTCGTCTGGGCGAGCATGCCCGGGTAGAGCAGCTATTAGCCGATTTAAAACAATTAGGCATAAACGAACTGCGCACGGGTATTTCCCCGACTGATTATCTTGCTTCCGGCGGAAAAGATTGGTTTAACTGGTTAATTCCCACTTTAGCGCAACACATCAATATATTACCCTATTTTACCTCGTCCGGGGCAGAGCCAGGTGTTTCTACCTATATCACTCTGGCGCCCGTCCAATCCTTGGATTTTGTTCAGAATATTCTTGCCGATTTTGGTAATTATTTTGAATGGATTGAATTACAAGCAGAACCAACAACTGAATTTGCCGATATGCTAAGTGATGCCGCTAAACTGGCTAAGCAACACGGTAAAAAAGTAGTATTAGGTGGTATCAATCCGAATGATCATAACCAGTTGTCTTCTTTGTTTACAGGCGAGGTGCTACCCTATATAGATGCGCTTGGTTTGACTGGCTTTCGGCTCCAGTTTGCCCCAAGAGGAGCGAACTGGAAAGGAATAATCGGCAAAGTACAAAACTTGCTTAATCAGAATAAGTCATCGGCGGAAATCTGGATTACTGAAGCTGGCTTCTCTACCTGGCAGCACGATGAGTTTATGCAATTACAGGTATTCCGGAATGTTATAAAAACCAATGTAGCAAAGGTATACTGGTATAACCTGCAAGACCAGGATCAGGAAACAGTTAAAGACGAAGATTTTAACATTGACGAACGGGAACTGTACTTTGGCTTTAAACACGCCGACGGCAGCCCTAAATTATTATACCGGTTGCTAGCCGATTCCGGTATTAATGGTCTAAACCAGCTTACTTGCATCAAACGGAATGTTAGTTATAATCCCGAAGATAAATATACAGTTATAACCGGCGGGGCTGGTTTTGTGGGAACCAACTTAGCTAAACGTTTGCTGGAAGCCGGTAAGCGGGTAGTAGTACTGGATAACCTTTCCCGCGCCGGTGTAGAACGTAATCTGCAGTGGCTCCACGATCATTACGAAAATCGTTTAGAAGTGTACGTAGGCGATATTCGCGACTTAACCACAGTAAAACGCATTATGAAAGGCGCCGACCAGGTATTTCATTTTGCTGCCCAGGTTGCGGTTACCACTTCGCTGCATGCTCCCATTAACGATTTTGAGATAAATGCCCGGGGTATTATTAATGTGCTGGAAGCCATTCGGGCACAGGATAATCCGCCTTCCTTGGTATTTACTTCTACTAACAAAGTGTACGGCGGCTTGGAAGACCTGGTGTTTGTAGCCGATGGTTCGCGCTATAATCCTTCGGACAAATATATTTTACAAAACGGCATTGGCGAAAGCCGTTCTCTGGATTTCCATAGCCCGTACGGCTGCTCCAAAGGCGCCGCCGATCAGTACGTTATTGATTACGCCCGTACTTACGGTATTCCGGCCGTCGTATTCCGGATGAGTTGTATCTACGGTCCGCACCAGTACGGTACCGAAGACCAGGGCTGGGTGGCCCATTTTGTTATCCGGGCCATCGAAAACGAACCAATCAGTATTTACGGCGATGGCAAACAAGTACGCGATGTATTATTTGTAGAAGATTTGGTAGATGCGTTTTTATTAGCGCAAAAACATATTGCTACTTTATCGGGGCAGGCCTTTAACATTGGCGGCGGACCCGAGAATACTACCAGCTTGTTAGAATTACTGGATTTGATTGGCGAATTTCAGGGGCAAAAAATACCGATGAACTTTGGCGATTGGCGCCCGGGCGACCAGCATTATTACGTGTCGGATATTCGTAAATTTAAGAAAGCTACCGGTTGGTATCCGAAACATTCGGTGCCGGAAGGGGTAGCCAAATTATACCGTTGGCTTTGTGAGGCCCGGGGAATAGAAGTGCCCGCTGATTTTATGATGCTGGCCGAAAGTGAGAACCCAAAAGTTGTAGTAGCCTGATGAACGCTGAATTAACAGAAAAAACACTTAATACTAATACTCAAATTGCTACCATGCGCGCGGCCATTATAGCAGCACCGCAAACAATAAAAGTAAAAGAAATTCCTTTACCGGAACCAGGACCTACCCAGGTCCGCCTGAAACTGGAAGGTTGCGGATTGTGTGCCTCCAATATTCCGGTTTGGCAAGGCCGCGAATGGTTTTCTTATCCTATTGCCGCCGGTAATCCCGGTCATGAAGGTTGGGGCGTAGTAGATGCCGTAGGCACTGCAGTTACAAACGTGCAGGTTGGCGAACGGGTAGCCGCCATCACGTATAATGCCTACGCCGAATACGATTTAGCGGAAGCAGATTCGTTGGTGAAAATTCCTAATTCTTTAGCCGGTGTTCCCTTTCCGGGCGAGCCCTTGGGTTGTGCTATTAATATTTTTAAACGCTCCGATATACAGGCCGGGCAAACGGTTGCCATTATCGGTATTGGTTTTCTGGGCGCTTTATTAATTCAGTTGGTAAAAAATGCCGGGGCAAAAGTCATTGCCTTATCGCAGCGCGATTTCTCTTTAGAAATGGCGCAAGCATGCGGTGCTGACGAAATCATAAAGCTGGATGATCATTGGCAGATCATCGAAAAAGTAAAATCTTTAACCGATGAAAAGTTTTGCGAACGCGTAATTGAATGTACCGGTAAAGAATGGCCGCTGAATATAGCGGGTGAACTGACGGCCGAGCGGGGCAAATTGATTATTGCCGGTTTCCACCAGGATGGTATGCGTTCGGTGAATGTGCAGCTTTGGAACTGGCGCGGCCTGGATGTAATTAATGCCCACGAACGCGACCCTAAAATTTACTTGCAAGGCATGCAGGAAGCTTTGGAGGCCATAGAAAGCGGTCGCATGAATCCGCAGCCACTTTATACCCATACCTACGAGCTGGAAGATATCTCCGAAGCATTTCAGGCCCTGCAAAATCGCCCGGATGGCTTTATGAAAGCTTTAATCAAATTTTAACGCTGGATAGAGCTGATTAGTTGCTGTCTTTTGATAAGTAAATAGATGTAAGAGACTTATTTACTAAACGTAATTCAGGTTTAACATCGTGTAAGGATTAATTGCATCCTGCATAATCATAGAACATTCTTTAATCATAGAATTGATATTTTTTTTTCTATTCAAATAATAAATAGCGGCAATATAATCTGCTACCAGCTAATGCCCTCTTAAGCTTAGAGGAATGAGAAGTACGCAAGCAAATATGCAAGAAGAACAAACAGATAATACCCTAACCATACCGAATAAGCATAATTACTTACCTAAGCTTGGCTTTTTGGGCGTAGGCTGGATTGGCCGCAACCGCATGGAGGTAATCGCCACAGATCAGGCCGGTGAAATAGCTTATATTTCCGATCCGGTACCGGCAAATGCCGAAGAAGCTCTGAAAACTTCTCCTGCGGCTCAAATTGTAAGCTCCATAAACGAAATGCTGACGCCCGAAACCGATGGCATTGTTATTGCCACTCCCAGCGCCTTACACGCCGATCAGGCAATAACTGCTCTGGAAGCTGGTAAAGCGGTTTTCTGCCAAAAACCTTTAGGCCGCAACCGCAAAGAAACGGAGAAAGTAGTAGCCGCCGCCCGCGCCGCCAATAAATTATTAGGCGTCGATTTATCGTATCGTTACACTCAAGCCATGCAGGCCGTACACCAAGTTATTCAATCCGGCGAGCTGGGTACTATTTACGGTGTAGAGTTAACGTTTCATAATGCGTATGGTCCCGATAAACCTTGGTTTTACGATCCTGAATTATCTGGCGGCGGCTGCGTAATAGATTTAGGCGTACACCTGGTAGATCTGGCCTTGTGGTGCCTTAACTTCCCGGAGGTTGAAAAAGTTAGCAGCAGCTTATTCAGTAAAGGGCAGCGCATAACTGCCGCCGAAAATAAAGTAGAAGATTACGCTACGGCCAGCATCCATTTAAAAACCGGCACCCATGTGCAGTTAACCTGTTCCTGGAATTTGCCGGCCGGTCAGGAAGCCATGATTAGTGCGGTATTCTACGGTACTAACGGGGGCGTAGCCTTTAGAAATACCGGTGGTTCGTTCTACAACTTTGTCGCGGAACGGTATTATGGCACCCAAACCCAAATTCTTTGCGCTCCTCCCGATGAATGGTCCGGCAGGGCTGGCGTGGTTTGGGCCAACCGGGTAGCAGCCGGCGAAACTTTTAACCCGGAAGCCGAAGAATTTACAAAAGTGGCAGCGGTGTTGGATTTGATTTACGGCCGGTAAAGCATGCGGGAAAATAAGCCTTTAAAAATATTAATGACTGCCGATACGGTGGGCGGCGTCTGGACGTACGCGCTGGATTTAATCGGGGAAATGGCTTTTTGCAGTGTAGAATTTGGTTTAGCCACCATGGGAGCCCCGCTCACCGCCCAACAGCACGCCCAAATTTCTGAATACCCTAACGTCACCCTCTTCGAAAGTACCTATAAACTGGAGTGGATGGATGATCCTTGGGAAGACCTAAAGCAGGCCGGCGCATGGTTACTGAAACTCAATAATGGATTTAAGCCGGATATTATTCACCTGAACAACTTCGCGCACGGCAACCTGAACTGGGGAAAACCGGTGCTTATGGTGGTGCATTCCTGTGTTTTGTCGTGGTGGCAGGCGGTAAAAGGCGAAACAGTCCCGGATTATTGGCGTACTTACCGTCAGGTAGTTACCGCTGGTTTACAGACCGCTGATCTGGTGGTAGGTCCTTCCCAAGCCATGTTGCGGGAAGCTGAAGTTTTATACGGGCCATTTAAATTGAGCCAGTTTATTTATAACGGGCGTAATCCGGAAATTTTCAGTTTTAAAACCAAAGAGCCTTTTATATTTAGTATGGGGCGGGTTTGGGACGAGGCCAAAAACCTGCAAGCCCTAGCTGCAATTGCTACTCAATTAAGCTGGCCGGTTTATATTGCCGGTAATGCCGTTCATCCGGTTTCGGGTACCGTGCAGGCTTTGGAAAACGTACATTATCTAGGTACCTTAACACCGGCCGAAACGCGGGAATACTTAAGCCGGGCAGCTATTTTTGCCTTGCCAGCCAAGTACGAGCCTTTTGGTTTATCGCCGTTGGAAGCCGCGCTTTCAGGTTGTGCTTTGGTATTAAGTAACCTGGCCAGCCTGCAGGAAATATGGGGAGAAGCCGCTACTTATATCCAGCCGGATGATGCCGCAGCTTTAACACAAGCGCTTAACTTATTGATAGAAGATGAATTGAACCGCACCCAGCTGGGGGGCCGTGCCCTGCGCCAAGGCTTACACTATACCGCCAAGCAAATGGCCCGGCATTATTTAAAAGCTTATACTTTGCTGTTTCCGGTTATGGAAGAAGATGAAAAAAAACAGCAAATTCTAATATCTTAATTTTATGAAATTAGTTTTATTTTATCATTCCCTGCTTTCGGACTGGAACCACGGTAACGCGCATTTTTTGCGCGGCATTGTGAAGGAACTAAAAGTAAGGGGGCACGACGTGCAGGTTTACGAGCCGGAAAATAACTGGAGCTTACAAAATTTAATCAGTGAATACGGCGAAGAAAAGCTGAACGAACTGCAACAATATTATCCCGGTTTAAAAACCAATTTTTATAACCTGGATAGTTTAGATTTGGACCTGGTGTTAAAGGATGCTGACTTGGTGCTGGTTCACGAGTGGAATGACCACGAACTGGTAAGACGGGTAGGAGAGCACCGGCAAAAAAGTAACTATAAATTAATTTTTCACGATACCCACCATCGGGCCGTAACCGAAAAGGCCAGTATGGCCGCTTACGATCTGCAACATTACGATGGCGTGCTGGCTTTTGGCGAAGTCATCAAAAATATTTACTTACAGGAAGGCTGGACACAAAAAGCCTGGACCTGGCACGAAGCTGCTGATGATTCCGTTTTTTATCCGCGCACCCACACTTACTACGAGGGTGATTTGGTTTGGATTGGTAACTGGGGTGACGAAGAACGTACGGCCGAGTTGCACGAGTTTTTGATCAATCCGGTAAAAGAATTAGGCCTGAAAGCAAAAATATACGGCGTGCGTTATCCGGAACACGCTTTAAAAGCATTGTCGGAGGCCAACATCGAATACGGGGGCTGGTTGCCCAATTATAAAGCACCCGAAGTTTTTGCGAAGTACAAAGTTACGGTACACGTTCCGCGCCGGCCTTACGTGGAAGCTTTGCCCGGTATTCCTACCATTCGTCCGTTCGAAGCCCTGAGTACCGGCATCCCTTTAATTTCTGCTCCCTGGGAAGATGCCGAACATTTATTTACGCCCGGCAAAGATTTCCTGGTGGCCCGTAATGGCGAAGAAATGAAACAGCACTTGCAAACCATTTTGCATAATCCGCCGGTTGCCGGAGAACTAAGAAGCAACGGTATTAAAGTAATAAACCAGAAACATACCTGTGCGCACCGCATAAACGAGTTGGAGGTAATTTGTGCCGAGTTGGGCATCAGCCCGGAGACAATTTATACCGACTTTAACGACAGAATCATCCATGCAAAATAAAAAAAGCTTACATATTGCTTTCTTTGGCTCCAGCCTGGTTTCGGCTTACTGGAACGGAGCGGCTACTTATTACCGGGGCATCGTACGGGCTTTGCACGAGCGGGGGCACCGAGTAACTTTTTATGAACCTGATGCTTACCAACGGCAGGAACACCGGGATATAGCCGACCCGGAATGGGCAAAAGTAGTGGTGTACCCGGCCACCGAAGAAGCAGTTTACAAAGTATTGGCCGAAGTTACCACTGCCGATTTAGTGATAAAAGCCAGCGGGGTTGGGGTATTTGACGAATTGCTGGAAGCGGAAGTACTGAAGCTGCAAACACCAGAACGCCTGGTGGTTTTCTGGGATGTGGATGCTCCGGCAACTTTAGACCGCATACAACATAATTCCCAGGATTCGTTTTTGCCGCTGATACCGCAATATGACCTGGTGCTAACCTATGGGGGCGGCGATCCGGTTATTCAGGCTTATACCGCCTTAGGAGCAAAACAATGCGTGCCGGTTTACAATGCCCTGGATACCGCTACTCATTTTCCGGTAGAACCGGATCCGCGGTTTGCCTGTGATTTAGCTTTCCTGGGTAATCGCTTACCCGACCGCGAAGCCCGGGTAGAACATTTCTTTTTGGAAGTAGCCGCTATGCTGCCGCAGAACAAATTTATAATTGGCGGTAGTGGCTGGGGCGATAAACCCATGAGCAAGAATATCACTTACATCGGTCATGTTTATACACAGGAGCATAACGCGTTTAACTGCACGCCCAAAGCCGTGTTAAATATCAGCCGCGAAAGTATGGCCCGCTACGGTTTTTCGCCGGCCACGCGCGTATTTGAAGCGGCCGGTGCCGCTGCCTGTATCATCACCGATTATTGGGAAGGTATCGATTTCTTTTTTGAACCCGGAACCGAAATATTAGTAGCCCGCAACGGTGCCGAAGTAGCGCAAATATTATCGGAACTGACCGCCGAAAAAGCCCAGATTATCGGACAAGCGGCTTATAAAAAGGTATTGGCGGCGCATACTTACGCGCACCGGGCTGATCAGTTGGAAAAATTACTTTTCGCCAAAATTGCCGAACAAAAGGAGGCGGTGGCATGAGGGAATCATCGCTGAAAATTGTCATCCTAGGTTTATCAATTACTTCTTCCTGGGGCAACGGCCACGCTACCACTTTCCGGGGTTTGGTGCGGGAATTAGCGGGCCGTGGCCACCAAGTAACTTTTTTGGAAAGGGACGTACCCTGGTATGCTTCTAACCGCGATTTGCCCAACCCGGATTATTGTACCACGGAATTGTACCAGTCGCTGAATGATTTGCAAAACCGCTTTACCGAACCGGTGCGTGAAGCAGATTTGGTGATCGTGGGTTCTTATGTGCCTGAAGGTGTAGCGGTAGGGGATTGGGTAATTAAAACGGCCTCCGGCATTAAAGCTTTTTATGATATCGATACACCGGTTACCTTGGCTAAGCTGGAGCGGGAAGATTATGAATACCTGCATCCCCGTTTGATTCCGCAATATGATTTGTACCTATCTTTTACCGGCGGCCCTACTTTAAATCGTTTAGAAAAAGAATTCGGGTCTCCGATGGCGCGGGCTTTATATTGTTCTTTCGATCCGGAATTATATTTCCCTGAGAAACAAGAAACTCAGTGGGATTTGGGTTATTTAGGTACGTACAGCAACGACCGTCAGCCACCTTTAGAGCAGTTGATGCTGGATGCCGCCCGGCAATGGCCCGCCGGTAAATTTGTAGTTGCCGGTCCGCAATACCCGGCTACTATTCAATGGCCGGCTAACACCTTATATATTCATCATCTGCCGCCAGCCGAACACCGGAAATTTTACAACAGCCAACGCTTTACCCAGAATATTACCCGGGCCGACATGATCAAAGCTGGTTATTCGCCCAGCGTGCGCTTGTTTGAAGCCGCTGCCTGCGGTATTCCCATTATCAGTGATTATTGGGTGGGATTAGACTCTCTTTTTGCTTTCGATTCCGAAATTCTAGTTTCTTATTCGGCCCAGGATACCTTGCGTTATTTAAAAGATATACCAGAGCAGGAACGAATAAGTATCGGAGAAAGGGCAAGGCAAAAAGTATTGCATCATCATACGGCAGCGCATCGCGCTCTGGAAGTGGAGCAATATGTAAAAGCGCTCACCGGAAGTTTCAATCCGATTGCATAATGAAACACCAGTTTTGCTTACCTAAGCAGCGATAGTTTTTAATCTTTGCCCAGTAAGTTTTGGTGCCTGATAACTTATCCGGAAAGAACAGGCACATTATAACGAATGTACAACTTCTAAGGACGCCTTTGGGTATAAGAAAGGCATCTTTTATAGCTTCTGAACTACATGACCGATCTACAGGAAGAAATTCAAAAATTAGGCCCCTGGTTTCATAATATTCACTTGCCCGACGGAATGCAAACCGCCCCGCAGCATACTTTCGGTGATTTCCCTAACTTTAAGTGGCAAGAAATTCAGTCGTATATACCAGTCGATTTGCAGGGCTGGAAAGTGCTGGATATTGGTTGCAATGCCGGATTTTATACCATAGAATTAGCCAAAAGAGGCGCGCAGGTTTTGGGCATTGATGTAGATCCGCATTATTTGAAACAGGCGGAATGGGTAGCCAAACAATTCAGGTTGGAAAACCAGGTAGAATTCCGGCAGATGCAGGTGTACGATGTGGCCCACCTGGAAGAAGAATTTGATTTGATCTGGTACATGGGCGTGCTATATCATTTGCGTTATCCTTTACTTTCCCTGGATATTTTATCTCAAAAACTGAAAAAGTTTATGATATTTCAGACCCTGACTATGCCGGGAGAAGAAGTGCTGGAAGTACCGGATAACCTGGACATTAACAAACGTGAGGAAATGCGAAAGCCGGGCTGGCCAGTTATGGCTTTCATCGAAAAAAAACTGGCCGGCGATGTTACTAACTGGTGGGCGCCCAACCATGCTGCCATTGAAGCCATGATGCGCTCCTGCGGCTTAAAAGTAACGCAGCATCCGGCCCACGAAACGTACCTGTGCGAACCCGATACCTCCAATAAAAATCATACCCACGTCTGGAATAATTCGGAATATTTATCGGCTACCGGGCAGGATTGGCAGGAAGCCGTAAAGGCGAAAATCGCCAATAAAAACCGTACGATTACTTCCTAATAAATAGTTTAATGCCCACTTTATACGCGTTTGATATTTGTAGCAAAGTATAATTTTAGGTTAATAGCTTAGACTATAATATGACCTGAATATCATCATATTATATTATTTCATTTAAAGCATTAATTAAGATAAGCTTAGTATTATTTAGCTATCAATTTATCTGCCTGATTTAAAATTTATTCGGTTAGATGGAAGTATTTCAAACTAGCGCTTATTGATCCAAAAGAACTGATCTGCCCCAATGGAAACCTTAAAGGTAGAAGAAAAAATAAATTTTACGCCCAATAAAACAGCTTTGCCCTGGGTACAGGTGGCCCCCAATGCTCCTTACTTTATAACCGAAACTGGAGAAAACTGGTCGCCCATTGCGCAGAATGATGCCGTAACCTGGCCGGATTTTGCCGGTTTGTTCCGCCGGAAAGATATGGCCGCAGTAGAAAAGCACTTAGCTTACCTTGCGGCGCACGGCGTTACCTGTTTGCGGTTTATGCTGGAGTATAGCCAAACCGAAAACCGTTATATCGAAAGGCCGGTAGGTAAATTTCAGCCCAACATGGTCCGGCTTTGGGACGATTTATTTGCCTTGTGCGAGCAATACGGGTTGCGCATTCTGCTTACCCCTTATGATACTTTCTGGATGTGGATTCGCTGGAAACACCACCCGTATAACCGGGCAAATGGCGGACCCTGCGCGAAGCGATCGCGCTGGTTGCTTTGCCCCGATACCCTGGCGGCAATTAAAAACCGTTTAACTTTTGCGGCTGAGCGTTGGGGCGGAAGCGGGGCGCTATTTGCCTGGGATCTTTGGAATGAAATTCACCCGTCGCATGCCGATAACAGCACCGAAGTATTTTATAAATTTGTAAGCCAGCTCAGTACGCATTTACGCGATCTGGAAAATAAACTTTATGGGCGATCGCATCCCCAGACCGTTTCTTTGTTCGGGCCAGTTCTCTATGAGCATCCGACCGTGGCCGAAGTTATTTTCCGTCATCCGCAGCTTGATTTTGCTACTACCCATTTCTACGATGCTAAAACCATCAACCACCCCAAGAATACTACTGCACCGGCTATTTGTACCGGTGCTTTGGTGCGGGAAGCCTTAGAACATTTGCCGCTCAACCGGCCTTTTTTCGATTCGGAACACGGGCCTATTCATGCTTTCAAAGATTTGCACCGCACTTTACCTGCATCTTTCGATGATGAGTATTTCCGGCATATCCAATGGGCACATTTTGCCTCCGGAGGAGCTGGTGGAGGCATGCGGTGGCCCAACCGGCATCCGCACGTACTTACTCCCGGCATGCGTTTAGCCCAGAAAAGTTTAGCGGATTTTATGCCTTATATTAATTGGCAAAGCTTCCGGCGCCGGAACTTGAACAATGAAATTAAAATATACTCTAAAGCCTGGGCGGGTTTTGCCTGTGGCGATGCGCAACAGGCGGTAGTGTGGTTAATGCGCCAGGATAAAACAGATAAGAAAGGGCAAGTTGATGTTACAGCTGAACCCATTACCTGCACCATTACTGTTCCGGGATTAAAAGCAGGTAACTATGTTGTATATTTTTGGGATACTTTTTCCGGTTCCGAAATAGGAACTTTGGAACTAGTGAAAGCTGAAGAAGAATTAACCATACAAGTACCGGCTGTAACTACCGATATTGCATTGGGCATAGTTAACAGATAATACCAAATAGCATAAACTTACTACTATATAAGTACAATGACAGAAATAGTAAATTAGTAATTAAGTGAATAAATGATTAATAATGAGCTATTTACCTTCTTGTTTAATTAAAATTAATTTTGTCTAATTACTTATTATGCTATTAATTATACTACTACTACTACTACATGATAGGTGCGCTTTAAGAAAATCCCTGCTTTTTCTCCAAAAGGTAAATAATCGTGCTTTGTAACGGCGTGGCACTGCCACGCCGCTACTGGAAAACCGCAAAATCTATTTCAAGTAGTATTAGTAATTTAGAAGGCCACGAAAGGTAATTTTAATAGGAATGAAGGTATAGGAGAGATGGTATAAGATTAGCAGATATGATTTATAAGAACAGTAAAAAGCGGCAGATTAAAGACTTGCCGTTTTTTACTGTTACTAGGGAGTACAGCTTTAATCTTTAATACCTTGTTAAAGGTTAATTATTGTAAACCTTAATCACAAATACGTAATCCTGAAGCTTCTTTAATTGCCGGGTACGGGAAGCTCCCGCTAATTGATTGGATTTAGCTAACTTAATAGGTGCTTCCACGGAGTCTTGCGATAATTGTTCTACTAATTGTTTTAGATAAGCTGATTTTACTGCAAAAGCTGCTCCCTGCAAATCTAGTTGTTTGCCGCTGATTACCCCAATCAGGTTGCCTTGATTGTCTAATAAAGGACCGCCGCTGTTACCCGGGTTTACCGGAATAGATATCTGGTAGGAAGTAGTATCCCCTTCAAAACCGGTACGGGAACTTAAAGAACCTTCCCCAAATACCATATCTTCCCTAGGGAAACCCAGGGTATAAACCCGTTCGCCTAAATCGCTCTCGTTAGATTTAATTCCGTAAGGCAAAGTGCCAAAACCAGGGAAGCTTTCATCCGCAATTTTTAAGATCGCTAAATCATGGGCCTGGTCGCGGTAAATATTTTTTACTTTGTATTGCTGACCGGTACTGTTCTGAATAAAAACCGAGTCAGCGCCACTTACCACATGATAACTGGTGACCAGGTAACCATCCGAACTAATGGCAAAACCAGTACCGCTAAAGTTACCCGGATCGTATTCTGCCTTAGGTGTAGTATTGGCTTTGTTGCCGGTTATAGCTTTATTGATAGCCCGCTGGCTGTTTTTAATCTGTTCTACTTCGCGGCGCAGAGCCGAATAACGGGCGGCCTGCTGTTTGCCCATAGAACGCCATAAATCAATGCTGAGCAAGGTGCCGAAGACGGTTAAAATAGCAACTGATGCCGCTACCGCAATGGTGGCATAATGCTGGTTCCAGAATATTTTGCGCTTTTCTTTGTTACCGAAAGGGGTGATTACCTTTTTAGGTTGCGGTTCGAATGATTGGGCGTGGATGGTATTTAATTTCTGCTGCAGCAATTTACGCTGACCATAAAATTGTAGCGTACCAGTTACTTCCTGGTATTGCTGCAGCTGTTCGGCTAAAGCCGGATCAGTTTTCAGCCGCAATTCAAAGTTATTGAGTTCCTCTCCGGTCAGCTGACCAGCCAGGTATTTTTCTATCCAATGATAAGTTTCTAACTTTCTCATGTTGTTTCCGGAACTGCATTATTTATTTAAGTTTTCCGGCTCATTAAATTGATTCAAAATAAACTATGAACTGCTGATCTCAGCTTTATACAGCGAAAAGAATAACTTCTTCAATCGCATCAGGCATTTATACTTTTGGTTCTTGGTGTTATCAGCATTCGTATAACCAAACTTTTCGGTTATCGACTGCATTGATAAATCCTGAATATAAAAGTCCTCAATCAGGGTTTTGCAGGGTTCACCCAGTAAAACCAGGGCTTCGCCCATTTTCTTAAATTTCGCTTCTTTTTCCTCTATTTCGGCTAATTCTTCCTCTACCGGTATAAAGGTATCGGAATCCGTGACCATGCCGGCAAAACGGTTTTTTAATGCTAAGCGCTTCAACCATAACCGGCGGCATATAGAGTAGAGGTACGTTTTAATCTGGCAGTTTAATTCCAGGCTTTGATCTCTTATTTTTTCATAAAAAATAATAACTGCTTCCTGGTATATATCTTTTGCCTCATCATCGGTACCATTGTTGTTTTGCACAAAATGCAGAATCATCGGGTAATGATGCTTGTACAGGTAGGCCAGCGCCGATTCCTCTTCGTTGCGAATACCTGCCAGCAAAGCTTCATCAGAAAAATAAAGTACCTTATGCATCCAGCTTCTTCTTTAATACCACTTTACTCACTTTAGTAACCCAAAAAATAAAAAAAATATCAGTTTTGTTGTATATTGAACAACGCACAGCTAATATTTAATCAAAAATGGGAGACAAAAATTCAATATCAAAATAGAAATTAGTTTGGTTGGGGGCTGCTTTTAGTTTGCACGCTTTACAAATGCTGCTTACATTTGTTTCCGGTTAGCAGATGAGTAACCGGCTTTCTTAGGCGCACGTGGTGAAACTGGTAGACACGCCATCTTGAGGGGGTGGTGCCTTACGGGTGTGGGGGTTCGAATCCCCCCGCGCGCACTTTTTTAATAGCTTTGACTAAAAGGATTTTCTGGCTTCACCAGAATTACCTTTTCCCTTTCAACTACTACTGCGCCGGGTTCGGCCCCTTTGGGTTTGCGCACGTATTTCTTGGGCGTGTAAGTTACCGGGCATAAAGAATCGTTTTTACGCTTTGAATACCAGGCCGCTAATTGGGCGGCTTTTTTAATAACCGGCTCCGGAAATACTTTACCCGCCTGATATTTTATCACCACGTGCGATCCAGACACATCTTTGGCGTGTAACCATAAGTCTTCTTTGTAGGTATGTTCCTGTGTCAGGATATCGTTGTTTTTGGCGCTTTTCCCTACTAAAATTTTAAAACCAGTCTCCTCAAATTCCCGGAATAAGCTTTGACTTTCTTCTTTCTGCTCTTTTACCAGCAAGTCGTTTTCTTTTAGGAATGCCTTAAGTTCGCGGTTGGTTTGTATACTTTGCAATCGGTTTTGCAAACTTTCCAGCAGCGTTATTTCGGTTCTTTTGGCCGCGGCACGTTCAATTAAATACCTACTTTCTATCTGACGGTTTTTGTGCTTTTTATAAAGTTTTTCGGCTACTTTTTGCGGACTATCTTTGGTAGATAATTTAATGATTTTCTGTTGATTATTGTAAAAATCGTAAACTTCTATTTCAATGGCATGCGCCGGAATCTGGCTGAGATTCGCCATGATTAAATCGGCAGTTTGGGCGTACGAGGTATCGTATTCCAGTTCCAGTATTTTATATTCTACCTGATCCAGAAAATGACGGCTGCCTTCCAGTTTTTTTATAACAACTTGCTGAACCTGTTGGTACTTCTTGAGAAAGTTTTCTTCGGTTAAATATAACCGGACAAATTCCGGTAAGGCTTCTATCGGGGAAGTAAAAGTATGTTGAATTTCACCTAACGGCAGCAAAGATAAGCGTAGGCGATGGTCCAGGCGTATAATTAGATAATTACCGGGATTTTCCAGCTGGGCTAACAGATTTTGCAGCAAATCCCATTGCTTTTCTTTATTGGCTGTTTCGTAACCTTGCTGATTTAAATACCTGAGGGGAATGTCGCCTAAAGTCGGTATTAGTTTTTGCAATGGTAAATCAGATTGTAGAAAAAAATCTTTCTCCAGCACTAATGCCTGGTTCATCCGGGATAAGCGCAAATCCAGGTCTTTGGTAAATTTTTTCTGAAAAAGCGTAACCGGCAAATCTTCCTGGAATAAAATGATATTGGACCGGTTACCAAAAAGTTTGAAGAGCAAGGCCAGTTTATCCGTTAGTTCCAGATAAAAGCTCCGCTCGTTCTGATTTTGTACTACATCTATAATTTCTTTGCCGATAATATCGGGGAACAGGTTCGTGCTGTTTTGCCGCGCCCGGTTAAAGGCAGAGGGAAAAGTAAGAGCCGTAAACTGCGAAGTAAGAATGGCTTTAATATAGAATTCTTCAGCATGGTTCGTAAAGCCAATAATCAGCTCATCTTTTTCCTGGGTAAAGCAAGCCGCAATGGTAAAACCAACCAGTTTTTGTTTCAGGGCAGCTGACAGTTGCCGGAGAAAAAAGAAATTATTGTGCACAATTAAAGCGCTATTTTAAGGCCGTCGTAAGCCAGACTAATAAATTCCGGCAGCTCTTTTTCTACCTCCCTATGAAAACCCATGATATGGCTGATATGGGTAAGATATGCTTGCCGGGGTTTTAATTCGGTTAAGATATTAATGGCTTCGGAAAGGGAAAAATGCGATATATGCGGTTCCTTGCGTAGAGCATTCAGCACAATTACTTCCGAGCCGGCAATTTTGGCTTTTTCTGCTTCAGAAATAAAATTAGCGTCGGTAATATAAGTAAAGTTGTTGATGCGGAAACCCAGCACCGGTAATTTGTAGTGCATCACTCTAATAGGCGTAACTTCTATGCCTTCTACGTCAAAAGGTTGATCGTCGGTAATAGGGTAAAGGTTTACCCGTGGTATACCGGGGTAATTCTGGCCCGAAAATATATAAGCGTATTCCTGCTTTAATTGTTTTATAACCCGGTCTTCGGCGTATACCGGCATATCCATTTGCTGCATAAAATTAAAAGCCCGGATATCGTCCATGCCCGAAGTATGATCTTTGTGCTCGTGCGTAAAAAGCAGCGCATCCAGTCTTTTGATACGTTCGCGTAAAACCTGCTGCCGGAAATCGGGACCGGAATCCACAATAATGCTTTTCCCGTCGATTTGCAGATGTATCGAGACCCGTAACCGCTTATTGCGGAAATCCAAAGAGCGGCAAACGTCGCATTCGCAGCCTATAACCGGCACGCCCTGCGATGTACCGGTGCCTAAAAATGTAACCGTCACGTTTTTACTTCCTGGTTGCAGATTTCCCCGTATAGTTTCTGGCTTTTTTCGCTGAGCCGCGAGGCATCAATCTGTATGCTGCGCAAAATATCGTACAGGCAATTTATTTTACCTTCGATGGGGAAATACTTGTTTATAATAGCCACCTTCATGTCTTTGATCAGGCAATAGCCCGCCTTGAAGTTGCCTTTCTCGTATCGCAATACGTAATCCGATTCGGCAAAGATATCTTCGAGGCGGGCCAGGAAAGGTCGCGTATATTTTAGCTCCATGCTGTAATTTAAGCCACGTATTGTTTTACGGTTTGCACCAGCATATCAAAATCCAGCGGTTTAGGCAAATAAGCATTAATGCCGGCTTGCTTAAATTCTTCCATCGAGTAATTATTGGCGTTACCGGTTACTGCAATAATCGGGATTTTGGATATTACCTGATCCTGGTGGCCGCGGATTTCGCGGGTGCAAGTCATACCATCTTTCACCGGAATGTTCAGGTCCATCAGAATGGCATCAATTTTTTGTTTTTCTACCTGCTTAATAACTTCTCCGCCGTTTTTAGCAGTAATAATTTTGTAGTTCTGAAGCTCCAGAATTTTTTTGGTCAGGTTTAAAATTACGGAACTGTCTTCGGCAATTAAAATGGTTTTAGAATCGGCCATGTTAGTTTTGGGTAAATTTTTTCGGATATAATTTTTTAAAGGTTTTAAAATGTTCTAGGAATATAGCAAAATCTTCGTCGGCATGCTGATACACTTGTTGTTTAAAGTCGTGTTCTATTTTTTTTGCCATTTCCGATACCGGATAAATGCCCAGGGTAGAAGCGGTGCCTTTAATCTGGTGCAAGGTGCCTAATATATTATCGTAATTTTTGGCGGCCACTTCTGTTGCTGCTTCTTGCAATAGCGGTTCGGTCTCTTCTTCAAACTCCAGATATAATTGTTGGGCAAAATCGTTTCCGCCTAACTCCCGGAGTTGCTCAATTACGGTTTCATCGATAAATATATCAGAATTTTCTTTATCTTCTTCAAGAAATTCTAAATTTTCCGGTGCATCATCTACAATCCAGCGTTTGATGGCGGCATGTAAGTGATTTGCTTTTACCGGTTTAGATACATAATCATCCATGCCCTGACTCAGGAATTTTTCGGCATCATCTTTCATCGAATAAGCCGTCATGGCAATAATGGGCGGACATTTATCACCCAGAATTGCTTTAATTTTGCCGGTGGCGGTTACGCCGTCCATCTCGGGCATCTGGATATCCATGAAGATAAGATCGTACTGGTGGCTGGTAGCTTTTTCGATGGCCTCGTAGCCGTTAGAAGCTAGTTGTACGTCGCAGCCCAGGCGTAATAATAATTTCTCGGCCACTTTCTGGTTAATGGCATTATCATCCACCAACAGCACTTCCAAAGTTTTCACAAAGCGTTGCACCTCATTGCTTTGAGCCTGGTTCTTACGTTGTTCCAGTATTTCGGCTTCGTTTAAGGCGGCTTTGCATTTAATGGTAAACCAGAAAGTGCTGCCTTGGCCGTAAACCGAATTTAATCCTATTTCGCCGCCTAAGAGCTCACTTAATTGTTTGGAAATAGCTAGGCCCAAACCGGTTCCGCCAAATGTTTTGGTAGAAGAATTATCTAACTGGGTAAAATTGGTAAATAACAGTTTTTTATCTTCTTCCATGATGCCAATACCGCTGTCTTTTACCCGGAACATAATGGTATGGAATTCCTCATCGGTGCTGATGCTGTTGATAAATATTTCTACCCTGCCCGCATTGGTAAACTTTATGGCATTAGAAGTAAGATTAGATAAGATTTGTTGTAAACGCGTTTCGTCGGAAACAATAAAGTGCGGCGTATGCGGGGTAATATGGTAAGTAAATTCAAGATCTTTTTGGTTGGCCCGGTTAATAAATAACGAATGAATTTTTTCGAGGGTATAATGCAAGTCCATGCCGGCTTCGTTCAGCTCCAGTTTACCCGCCTGAATTTTAGATAAATCCAAGATATCGTTCAGGATATCCAGCAGCGCATCAGAAGATTTCCGCAGCGTATCTACATACTCCAGCTGTTCTTCGTTACTAACCGTATGGTACAATAAATCGATCATACCAATAATGCCGTTCATGGGCGTGCGTAATTCGTGGCTCATGTTGGCCAGAAACTGCGTTTTAGCGTGCGACGAACTCTCGGCCAGTTCTTTGGCCCGGATTAACTCTAACTGGATTTTTTTTAACTCGGTAATGTCATGGGCTACAGCTTCAATGCCAATTTTATTTCCTTCTTTGTCCAGCATGAAACTGGCATTTATCAGCATATCTTTGCCAAGCAGGTTTTTGTCTATAAACCGGGCATCGAAGTTTTGCACCCGGTCTTTTGAAGCTAATTTATTTAGAAGAACCTGATGATCGTTTATATCGGCAAAGAAGGTATCTACGTGCATACCAATTACTTCCTGGGCGGTATACCCCAATACTTCGTAAACCGATGGGCTGATAAGGGTAATGTGTCCGGCTGCATTGGTCCGGAAAAATACATCCTGGAACGATTCGAAAATGCTCCGGAATTTTTCTTCGTTTTCTTTTAGAGCCAGCTGCGACAGTTTGGTTTCGGTAATATCCAAAGACAAAGCCGATATTTCATCAAAAGAACCGTCTTCCAAATAGATCGGGTTCATAAAGATTTCCTGCCATTCCTCTGCCTGGACCGGAGATGTAAGCTTTATCTCAAAATGTTGGGATTTCCCTGTAAATACGGCTTCATAATTACTTCCCCAGGTATATAATTCCGGATAAGTAGCTGCATCCTTGGGCGCTAAAAGATAAGTTTCGTTTATTTCGGGCAAAATACCGGTTCGTTTCTGATACTCCAGAGCAAAGTTGTGATTAAATGATGTTAAGCTTCCCTGCCGGTTTACCGACCACATCAGGTGCGAACCACTATCAAAAATTGCTTTTAAACGGGCATTTTGGGTATTTATCTGTACCTCATTGCGTTTCCGCTCAATGGCTAATGCCACCTGGTTCGAGATAAAGTGCAGAATTTCAATATCCGAACTCACATAAGCATCTTGTTTCCGGTAATCCTGTACGGCTATCACCCCGATAATGCGATCGCCCACCGATAAAGGCGAGCAAAGAATAACTTCCGGAATAGCGCCTTTTAATTCTACCAGACCTTCGTGCTCCAGATGCAGAATATCTTCTTTTAGCAGAAATAAAGACTTCCCAGTGTTTATAATATATTCCGGTATACCTTTGGTAAATGGCTGGGTACCTTCAAACTGATCGTTCCGTTTAAACTGGTCGACGAAATAAGCAAAGTTGAGGTGGGTTTTGTTTTCATCGGTTAAAGCAATAAATATATTATTGGTTTCGATGATTTTACTTAATTCCCGGTGAATGGCTCCGAAAAGCGATTTTAGATCTTTGCTGCTGATAGCCAGGTTCGCAATGCTATAATAAACTTTTTGTAAGCGTTCGGCTTTAATCCGGTCGGTGATATCGTGCAGAATAGCGCGGGAGGCTACGGGTACGCCTTTCTGGTAAGTACAGTTTATACTGCCAATCAGGTGCACCGGCTTACCCGATTTGGTTAGAAAAACCGTTTCAATTTTATTTACATTTTCGCCTTTATACAAATTGCGCAACTGGTAAATCAGTTTGGCTTTGTAATAAGGGTGTACAATATCATTCAGCGAAAGTTTTTCAATATCAAAATCATCGTATCCCAGCTTTTCTTTCCAGGCTTTGTTAACAAATATAAATTTATTATCAATAGAAATATTCTGAATTAAATCCTGGGAGTTGTCAAAAATATCCTGCAGGCGGCTCTTGTTATCTTTAAGCGCTTCCATAGCCGCTTTTTTATCGCTGATATCCTTGCCCAGGCTAATCATGCCGCACATGTTACCGTCGGCATCGTAATCGAACATACGTTGCCAGATAAGCGTTTTTATTTGCCCGGTCTTGGTTTTTAATTGTTTTTCGTATTGAATTTTAATTACCCGCTGCTCCATGGTTTTCAGAAAACCAGCTCGCCGGATTTCTCTTTGGCCTTCCGGCACCAGAAAATCGAAATAGTTTTTCCCGATTAATTCATCCTTTTCGTAACCTAGTAAATGCAGCATGTAGTGGTTCAGGTACTTAATATTACCTTCAGTATCCACACTTAAATACGCCATTTCAACTTTGCTGACGAAATCGCGGAACTGGCTGATAGACTCGCGCAATACTTCCTCTTTCCGTTGCGCCAGCTGGGCTTGTTTTTTTTGGGTAATGTCCCGGATAATAGTTTGAACGTAGAAGTTGTTCTCGATTAAAAGCCGGTTAAAAGTTATTTCTGCCTCCTTCGGGGTAGTTTTGGGTGATTTGATTTTCCATTCGAAAGCTACGGGCTTCCCGATGGCTAATGCTTTTTCGAAATAATGCCGGATCTTATTTACTTCGATGGCCTGTCCTTTACTTAAAAAAGAAAGCAGGTCTTTATTTAAAATTTTATCTATGGCGTAGCCCGTAAGCGTTTTTACCGCCTGGTTGCCATCAATAATGCTGGAACCATCGCTCAGAATAATAGCATCGGTAGCCGAATCGAATAAATTTTTGTATTTGATTTCGGAAAAACGCAACTGTAAATTAAGGTTGTGCTGCGTAATATATTGCCCGATGCCATTGCCAATACTTTCGATTA
>Ga0210040_10001695_pt1 | contig 32725 bp, 9 predicted proteins | sample CryGeyCG12114_NA_FD_185462 | JGI IMG/M metagenome (GOLD analysis project Ga0210040, IMG submission 185462) | Groundwater microbial communities from aquifer - Crystal Geyser CG19_WC_8/21/14_NA (SPAdes) (version 2) | ecosystem: Environmental > Aquatic > Deep subsurface > Groundwater | place: USA...
AAAATAAAGCGTAGAGGACTTCAAAAATCTGATCCATTCCTCTATCAGATTCTGATTAACAAAGCAGCTGCTCATGAAATTTCACGCCCATTTTTATATAAAAGAAGTTTCTCTCGAAAACAAATTCGAAATTTAAAACTCTTTCATTTGACAGGTCCCTCGTTCAATTCCATCGACCGCAACATTGCTAATTGTAGTGTAAACCTGAACACGTATATTTACGTGATCGGGAGCGAAGAGATTTTTTTGATCTCACGTATATTTGCGTTTTCGGGTTTTTGGGATTTGTTTTTTTCTACGCATATTTACGTGATTGGTCACCTGGGCATCAAATTTTTTAACGTATATTTACGTTTCTGGGGGGATGGGCTCAAATTTATTTTACGTAAATATACGTTACCGGGAATGAAGAGGTTAAACATTGTATGCTCACTCTGTGTATATTTTTGGAAAGTTCGATTTTTTTGGCGCAATTTTTTTCCTACATTTATAAAAACACCAAAATACAAATTACTTGCCTGTTTACACAGTCAATGTAAATCACGTTTACGCAAATAATAAATTCTACTTGTATTGTACATTTACGAGCACTGGAGAGCACATGGTGTCTTGAACAGGACATCTGCCTTTTTTGTTTATTTGTGTGTAATGCATCGGGCTAAGAAAAGGGCACGAGTGAGTGAAAAAAATCCCTGCTAGCCAAACCTTGCGGTTTCCATTACTTGAATTTTTAAACGCAATAGCCCAACTGATGATTTATTTATTTTTATAATTGTTCCATGCGGTTCTCTATTGTGGAAAACTGGCATTTTCTCCTCCCAGCCATTGTTTCTTTAGCACTAACTAACTAACCTACAGCCCAAATGATAAATAAATATACGGCAAACTAAAACCCCTAATTACAGTTAGATAGTTAGTTAGTTAGGGAGGAAATGGGGAAAAACAAACAAACTTGGGGAACTAACTTTCAATCATCTTAAAATGTACGTTTCCCTCCAACCAATCTTTTATACAAGCTATATAAATTCTCTAAAATATTAAATGTCACCATCCATAGAATTAATGCAACATAAAAATTGCGTTGCAGATGGCTCCATGTGACGTCACATGTGATTTACTTGGCACTGTTCCCCCCTCATGAATTTCCCATAAGATTGGCCAAGCTGTAAATCATATTGATTCGATATAAAAAATAATAAATGGCGTGTTACTACATACACGGTAGGAAATAAATCATGATTAAAAACACTGTGCAGACCAACATTAAAAAAACCTGTACAAACTATTTATTATTGAGCAGCAATTTTCCATAAAACAAAGGACAACATTACTACACTATTGTCATTTCCGTCAAATTTTGCCACAAAAAAACTTTTAATTACAAACTAGCAAGCGTGTCGCACTTTGGGCTCCACACAATCATCATCATAATCATAATTTTGTGTGAAACTTTCCAAAGCACGTGCAACCCAACTCGGAGAATATAATAGCATTACTGGAAATAATAAATTGTTACGCAACATTCTCTCCATTGTATATTCTTTAGCAGGGAACTACTATAATCAACAACTCATAGTTGTTAGTAGCTGCTCAAGTTATTTATATGTGTTTCCTCTTCCTTTCGCTCATTTTATGCATTTATTCATTCATTCATCCCGCTATATATGCAGCACAGTTACCATTACTAACTAACTAACCAACTATACTAAAACGTTAACTGCTCTAAATGTATAGCAAGCATCCAACTTTGGACATTCTATGGATGTTGTATATACGGGATGGAACCAAGAGTTCATTAAAAATCCAATAAATTCTCTCACTGGACAAATATAGGTCCATTTATTTGCTCTATCCTAGTTAGTTAGTTAGTTGGCTTTCTCATTACACTCGTGCCAGAGGGATTCCAAATGCACCAACTGGATCTAACCTGTGTACACTTGGTGACCAAAAAGTCAAGAAATGTGTTCTTCTTGTGTTCTCTGGACAAATGTACATTTACTCCAGTAATGAAACAAGTAATGATGGGAGCCAAAGTAAAACAAAAGGTTCCTTAATGCAATTTACTCGAGGTGTATAGTACAGCCATTCGTTGTGCAAATGAAAATGAAAGGGCAAACATAGCCCCTTCACCACCTTTGTAAACTGAGCGAGCGAGCGTTAAACAATGTCAATTTTCATTGTGAAGCGAAATGTAGAAAATGTCGACTATTTTACCCCAATAAATCTTTTAACCAATGAAATAGCAATACTGTAAACGTATTGGTCTACAAAACTAACCACGTCACACATTATAATAATAATAATGCACGTCCCTTTCACTCACTACACATCTTCAAAACATGGACATGGAAAACGTGCGTCACAAGAGCTTAAATTTATTCCATATCTTTTGAAACCATATGTAAAAGTAGACTTGAATCTGCTTATCAATTCCATTTAACAAACTTTTCCCAATGGACTCAAGGCTCCAACTATAAGCCTCTCTATTTTCCACATTTTTGCGCTCTAAACCAGTGCATTCAAATTCCTATGCATGTACCAATTTGTTCTGCATGCATTCCACCACACTAACTAACTATGTATAGCAACAATAATTAATAATCATTATTCCCCTGGATCAAATCATACTACACAAACGAACTAAACGAAAAAAATTATAGGGGGAGTGAGCTAACTAACTAACTCTAATACCGATATGGCACCCTTACCCTCCGTTTTGTCATAATAATAAGAGCAGAGTCCAGCTATACCCAAGAACCTGTTGTCATATTCACCCCATGTTGGGGTTGGGGTGCCATATCTCCCCAATAATCGTACCGCAAGGTCAAATGCGTAATCAATAGACCCGTGATATAAAAATATCTACACATGGTAACTAACTAACTATAGCAATACACCTTCCGTGAATAGATTACATATAACTAACTAACCCTAGTTGATCCCGCATAGCATAGTGAGTTAGTTAGTTAGTTAGTCACCCTCACACTGGATGTTATGATTTCTACAATTCCATAACAAAATCTAGGGTGTAGTCAGTCAGAAGGGTTCACAAAAACTCACCAAAAACAAATGAGTATAGTGCCCATGTGGTTAAATTCACCTGTCAAAATTGCCACCCTCTTTTTTCCTCATAATAGTCAGTCAGTGAGTCGTCTCCCCTTACCCGTATAGATAGGGTGGCAAAAATTTCGTCTAACTAACTAACTAACTAACTATAGCTGGCAATCAATAATAATACATAGTGGAAAGAATTATGAGAAAAACTAACTACTGTCTATACAAAGCCCTTGGTACAAGGAAAACGGACAAATATAGTTAGTTACATAATTGACCTCATCACTATTGTTTAAATAAGTGGACGAATTAGATAAATGGAATGATTGGTTGTAATTTTTTTCCACAAGGACTAACTTGCCGTCCAGTGCAAAAAGGAAATACTTTTGACCGTTCTAAGTTACCAGCTAACCATAGTTAGTTAGTTAGCAGTGTTATTAAACTGGAGTCAGAGGTTATTATTAGTTGTGTATATCTACGCCTAATATGTATGCTGTATTTACTTTTTATCTCTCCTTCCTTATTTCCTTTACACGTGGTCCCATATAGAGTTGCCAACTGCTGGAAAAAAGGGCACATGTAAGAAAAGTCATGTCAAAGTCAAGCACAAACTAACTAACTATAACCATGTACAGTTTGACTTGTCTAAAAGTTTATGATCAATGCTGCTGGTTCGTTTATTATGTAATTCCATACAGTTAGTTAGTTACTTCTCCAGTCCATAAGCAACTAACTAACTAACTAAGTATGCTGGAAAAAAGTGTCCAATTCATTTATCATATTTTTCTTCCCTATCTCTAACTAACTAACGAACACAAATATTGAACTTACATGGATGTCCTTTTTTCAACTCGGTTAAATCCTTTAGCTTAGGATTGCATATCAGTACAACACAAACTAACTAACTAACTAACTATAGCACTTATTATTGCCTCCAAGCCAATGCATAGACAACTATTTTTGAATAAATCTACAGTGAGTGTGGAAGATCCAAAGTAATTTCAAAAGTATTCCGGAACAACTAGTATTACCAAATTGTCTATAGCAAATCTCAATATTGTCCACTTTCACACTTTGTCTCACTCTGAAAGTTTACCACACAATTGACCACAAAACCCACAACTTATTGTGTCAAATCCAATCCACGTGCTTGAACCCACACACAAAAAAAGACTATCTTCACACAAGAATTTTAGCTCCAGTCTGTCTGGCCATATTTTTGAAACTGAACAAATTATCCTCTAACCCTGTAGATACACATATTACAGCAGTTAGTTAGTTAGTTACTTACTTTGTCAACAATATAGTCTGGAGTGGAAAACAGATTGGTCTAGAACACCACTTTTTGCATGCCCCATGTTTTATTATATACACTTGACATTAGGATCAGAACGTGCTGTTCCAGGTGTGTCATTCACAATAAACAACATCCTTTTTTTCATGCATAATATAACAGGGTGTAGCTAGTTAGTTAGTTAGTTAGCTAACTAACACCACTGTATAGTATGGTTTTTCTGGTAGAAAACTGTCACACCAAGTTATAAGGAGGATTGGAAACGTAGTTAGTTAGTTAACTGTGAGGACTAGAATTGTGAACAAATGATGAGTGAGTGTTGTTAATGCGGGTGCTGCTGCTCACTTGACTGAGAATAGAGGAAGATGAGCGAGATACGTGTGTTCCAGCAAAAGACTCTTTTCTGACTGCATTCTAGCGCTGCCTCCTTCGCATAGGAGTGGTTCTAACTAAAAGTCAGTCAAGATGTATACAACAGGCCTGGTGCACATGCTGTAGTTAGTTCCCACATTCTGTGTACTATGTGTGTGTATTGAGTGAATGCGAAGCGCCAGTAGAATTTTGCAATCCCTTTTTGTCAAGCCTGTAGTTAGTTTGTACAGTTAGTTAGTTAGTACTTGGGCATACGTACAGGAAGAGTAGTATAGTGAGTGCCAGTATATAGTAACAGTTTAGTTAGTTAGTTAGTGTGCTAGGGAAATATTAAAGTTTACTAGTGTATGTATGCATACAAAGTGTTGTGAAAATCGATTTTACTCATTATCCCGGATGGAAATGTATTTGTATGGGGATTTAACCCTGGAATGAATTTATGAGGGAAGCAGAATTGGATTTAAGATGCTAGTGGTTTCTAAAGGGGAGGTTTTAAAAATTGAAATTTGGAGTATTGGGTAGCTAATTTGCTTTATATTTTTTATTTTTGCTTAAAGGCTAGATTTCTATAAAATATCACCAGTTGAAATATAAATTGTGTTGAAAATATCGAACGGATTTGTTTAGGATTTCACAAAAAGACATAAAATGTAAAAAAATGTGAATATTGTAGAGGGCTACAGTGTGTAGTGAGAAATATTTGGTTGATGGAACCTTCAAAGAGAATTTAAATTCCTGGAATACGGCAAATTTTCTATGCAACACTGTATTGACTTGATTGTGAGCCCATACTATGCTGTGGAAGCTTTGGTGCGACGAATTTCCATCTCCCAAAAAAGTGCATCTTTTGCGCAGCAGCTGAATACTCTACTACTATTACTACTACTACAGTTTACTAGCACATTGCTGGAGCATTCACACACACCACACATTCTACATTTTATATCATGTTGGTCCCCAGTTTACAATGATGGGGAAAAAATCTTTTTTTTTCTCATCCGGATATAACATCTGTGCAAAAAAGTAAATGTCAAAAGAGTTACGATTGTCAATGAATGAATATTTATAATGCAAATACTCTTTTTTTCCATGAGATTGCAAATGTTGTCACATTTTATGCATGCTAATTTTTGCATACCAAATATTTATATTTAAAAAAAGTAACTTTACTTACAAAAAAACTTGAACCTTTGTTCTCCACGAAACAATAGAAGAAAAGTTTCCATCAACCGGAAAACTTTATTTTGCTGAATATACAACTTTCATAGCAGAAAACAATCTACAAAATTTCCATGCTATCTATCTATAACAAACTCAATCTTGAAACTTAAAAATCTATAAAAAACTATAAATCTCTGAAAATCATTGGAACATTAGGCTCCTCCTTAAGCCACTGCCTTCAAACGTCCCAAAAAAATCCTCCACGCTCTAAATTCAAATACAGAAATTTTTGCCAGAGTAAATGATCCAATTTATTCTCTATTGTCATTAAAATGAGCCATTTCCATTATGAAGAATGAGCATAGTAAATTAACAAGAAGTCTTTGAACAAACTAGCGCGCTTTAATTTATTATACTTTGGTGAAATGAAAAGGACCTTTACAGTTTCATTATACTGTACAGCAAGTTGGCACACTATAAATATATCCCGCATAGTTAAACCCGTGCGGAATGAAAGAAGCCTGTGAACTGCATTTGTAACCAGAGCAATCAGAACTAGTATCGATCGAGCAACTAACTAAATGTAATGGACAATATAGGGAGTACTATATAGATTCTGTTAATTACGGAGAGAGAACTCACAATAATGATAGGAGGAACAGAACCTAAATGCATTTACTTTGTGTCGCTTCTTTTATTGGCAAATAAATTTGATTCCACTCATTTTCCTAATTGCAAAGCAATTCCAACTCTTCATGATTAAATTAATGGAGCTCTATACTCTGCCGGGCTCTACTCTATACTTTTCATTTCAAAGCATGTGAAATTTTATGATTTAGTTGTATAACTAACTCAAATTCGAATTTGCTTCTAGATTTTTTTCCCTTCTTTTTGAAAGGTAAGAATAATTTTACGTTTTTTAACCCCAAAAAATGCTCAAATTTTTTCCACACAGTTCCTACACACACACATTTTCTGTTCACTAAACTAACTAACTATCCAGTTTTTCCCATGTTTTAATCTATAGCTCATTTCATTCTTGCCTCGTAATTATTGCAAATTGAGCTCTCTGGATTGTGTACTCTCAATCAAGCCTAGTTCCTGTCTCTCCGTTTAACAATGCAATGCAGGAGCGAATCTGTACACATTTACGTCCAACTGCAGCAGTAGCGCTCATTCATTCTACTTGTGTGTACTGAACCCCAACATACTATAGTCACTAATGGTGGAGGCTGTAAAAAATTCAAAAATCCTTTCCCTACCTTCCCTATATATAACAAAGCCACCATTAAACACCAATATTTCAATATTACTCTATCCTCACTACAGTACAATGGAACCATAAATCCGTACAAGAAATTTATAGGATCTACTCCAGCAAATTTCATCAATAAAAACCTTTATTTTCCAACCAACATTTCACATCCATTTCCATTTCTTAATCACTTCACATTTTAATGTACGTCAACGCCCAGTCCTAAATTCTACATTTATCCTGAAAAAAAAAGTTTACAGTAGCTTAAAAAAGAGTGATATCGTAAATTTCATCCACTTGAGTCAAACCTCCTCCCCATAAAGTTAATTGCAGGAACCCAACTACCGGTGAATCACATTTTTCCCATACTTTATGCAAACAACTGCACTAACTAACAATTTTATGTACACTCGTACAATATTTATTTAGTTCAAGTAGCCGTAATAACAATTACTCTTGGGCCTTGACAAACTATAGGAGGAAAATTGTATCTCGAATAAAACGGAAGGATGGCCGCCTATAGCTAACAGCAGCAGCAGTAGTAGTAATTTCACCTGGAATGGCTATTTAAAAAAGTCAGTGACCATAAACGTCTCGTGAAAGCTTACTTTACTACTGTAGCCAAGCTCCGTAATGTCAGTTTGTACGGGAAAAGAAAAAAAATTCTCCCATCTATTTATTTATCTACCTAGGGAAGCATGTAGCCACGGACTGCCTATCTATATCATCGTTATCCCCGAAAAGGGAAAGTCTTCACCATATCCTATAAATTATGAACTTAGATAAGAGCACATTAAAATCATAAAGTAGTGTGAACAAATGTGCTGTGGTTTCAAATTCTAAATTCCAGCTCTGCTCACCCAAACTAACTAACTGGCCAAAATAATACAAACAAACAGGCATTGCTGCCATGATTGTCTATCAAAATTCAAGCATTGTCTTCCCTCCATATAATTTTCAAAGCAAACAGCCAATCTGGCTAACCAACTACTTTGTTATTAGTTAAATAAATATCGTTAGTCAATTGCTTGCTTACATTCTAGTACAACAACATTGTCATTTCACTCTATTTTCTCTTTACATTAAAGAATAGCAAACTTTTCAGTCTTTGTATCTACAATAATGAAAAATTCTAAATATACATAATAGACTCAACTCTTTAAAACTGCTCATATTAGTTAGTTACAACGTGAAAAACTGTCAAAAAAGTGAATACAACTTTCACCATGATGCAAAAAAACAACTTTTTTACACTCTTTTGCACCATGCATGCATACACATTATGTATTGGACGAAATGTATGCAACTTTCAGCCAGCAGTCAATCTGTAGTATGTATACTATGAGCTAGCTTAGGTTAGTTAGTTACAAAAAGGGAAAGGCATCGTAGTGAGTTTTTGTTAGACCACGTTTCGTTCACGAACGAGCTAGAGTGTGCAGTAGTAGTCAGTAGGTGCCCTACGTTCTAACTAACTAACTGTAGCCCAGCCAAAAGGGCCAATGATCGATCTTTCGATCGATCAAAACTTTCTCCTCTTTCTCCCATGTTCTCATCCTTTCTCTCTGTATGTTTCATATGGATAAAATGGGAATTTCGGGGGCATTTTACAATGGGGTTTTACTGTATTCCATGGAAAGTTCGATATGGAATGGGTAATAATTGTTTTACTGATGTCATGTATTATTTACTTACTTAGTTAGTTACTTGTGTGGAAAGCAGCGCAAAAATAGTGTATGGATGTATAGTGATTCTAATTTTCTTTTCAGAAGCTACGAATGAAAAATGGTGTGTTAATAAGGCTTTTTTCTATCGTTTTTTGGTTTTGGTAAGACTTTAGACACAATTTTATAAAACGGTAGAATGTATGCAGGGATTTAAAATGGAAAAAGCACACTAGTGATGCATTTGTGAAAGGAAATTCTATTAGCCTCTCCCCTGATTTTCATGATGATAGTATTGAGCGTAGCCAAATAAATTGCTTCACAGCAGTAAGGAAGAAAATTTCCTTTTTGCGACCAACCAAAGGAGATTATAAAGTCCAAGTAATGGGCTCAATACCAATATATGTATACACTGTATAAGAAATAGGCATAGGATACAGTATACATATTAGCCTTCGAAGGGAAGATTACAAAATTGAGAAAGTATATGCTGCTGCTAACCAATTTAGGCAGGCACAATTTTGGCCGTTGAGTAACATTAAAAATTCAAAAGAGTTGAGTGCTTTTTTGAGAAACTTTTAATATTGATAGAAAATTTATGCATATTTATTTATATCGGGCCGATATCTAAAGTTATTGGTGAAAAAACTCATGAATGGCCATTTAAATATTGGTGGATAGGAAATTATTCCTATAATGGACAATCCAAAATTGGCGTGAAAGTCAGAAATGTTGCCAACTCATTCTCCATGCCATATGCATTTATCAGGAAGACTGGAATGGGAAAATTTCGTGTACTGATTTCCTCTTAGTCACATGACGTGTTTTACAATGTGATATAAAATTCATTAGCCGCTTAAGAGCCCATACGACTTAAAAATCATAGCCCATAATTCCATTTTTGTGTGTCAGTCAAATAAGCACACCTATTTTGTAAAGTGAAAGTGACAGTGAAAATTGGAACCACTCTAGTTTATACACACATAATTCCCATTGCTGTAAAGTGAAAGGTGAATTTTCCTAGGACGCTATACAAAAGAAAGAGAAAATTGTAGATTTCCCTCTCACGAACCGTATGTTAAAAAAAATTGACCTTTGCGCTCGTAACTAACTTTTACAACATTGTGTCAATGTCATTTTATGATCAGTGCTCACACACACATATATATGCCAATTAGTTTTGCTGCCCGTATGGCATACAATTATTTACCCCTACTGTGACACCAAAATAGATTCAACGTATACAAAGAAAAAAGTTTATTACTTGCCAATGAGAATCCAATCTACACTGGTACAAACAAGCTGCTTTGAATTTAATTTGTGTTGTGCAATTTTAGCTGCAAAAGTCTCAAAAATGAAAGTTTACAATCTTAACTTATCGCTATCCCGGAATATTTACTATTTCTAGTTCAAGCCTATTACTATGTATAGACCAAAGCTATTTCCCATATCCATTTAACTAACTAAAAGTAACCAAATATAAGCAAGTCAAGTTTTCTACTGTACGCCTCTGTTCACACAAATACAAAATCTTATTTATTTAAATAAGCAAGGGAGAGAAGAATTTAGAGTGGCCAATCTCATTCCCAAGTCTATCTATCTGCGTACCAAAGAAGAGAAAGTAATTAAGGAGCTCAGAAGATTATCTTGTCCCATGCGTATTGCATTTCTCAAACTAACTAACTAACTAACTAGTTTCAAAATTCACAATACTGTCTATACATAGTTAGTTAGTTAGTTAGTATGTCAACAAAATCTTGTAAATATTCCCCTGATACAAAATACATGCACAAAAATATCTCAAAATTTCCCATTTTATAACTAAGAAGTTCATTTATTGAGACATTTTGATGTTAACAAAAGGAAAAAATGAATTTTCGGTAGTTAGCTTTGTTGGTACACTTAAGCCATATAATAATAATATTATTATTTTGTTGGGTTATTTAGTATGGAGGAGGATTGTAGTATGCTTATACTAACTAACTAACTAACTATATAACGTCTAGTGTTAGTGTAACCACATGCATAGTAAAGCTGATTGAGCCAATTTGGATTTCCTTTGAGAACTGAGAAAGTTGCTGTACTTTTAAATCATTGTAGACTGTATATGCTGTGATTGTCTTTGTATAGGAAAGTTTTTTGGCGGACCATTTATTGGAAAATTTAATGGAGAGTATGGAAAATGAAATAAGGTAGTTTGCAAACTGTGTGAACAAACTCTTTTGTAATGATAAAAGTAAACTTTGTGTAGTCACATGTTTGGTTTGAGAATGGTGCTGGAACTTTATTTCCACAAAATAATAATAATAATCATATGTCTAGTGTGGAATAACAGTTTTGCAATTTCCTTCTATAATTCTCTATGATAATATTTAGTTTGCAGGGAGAGTGGCAAACTGTGCATCATAAAAGTTTTCCCTGGTATAACCAGCTAACTAAATTAGTTAGCAACTTGTGTGTATATACTAGCTCCTTTAAAGTATTTATTAGACTAATTTAAAAGGGAAATAATACCCGAGTGTGACTACTGTCCCATGAAATTCAATTAGCAATCTAAACAGTCTTCCCTGAAAGTTTGTACAAATGCTCAAATCTCCAGGTAATTAGCTCGCCTCGGGAAACCATTTAATCTTGTACGTAAAAAAAAGTCCACTAATGAGACTACAAAAACACAGTTTGGGCAATATTGCGTTCTATATAACCACTACTATACTAGAACATTATAATTAACTAACTCAAATCCTGCAATTTCTAATTTTGTTAGTATTCTGTGTAAAAAAACTACTTTCACAAAATAAACCACATCATAAAAAACACAAAAATAAGGGAATCCGAAATCATTCGATTTTACTCGAAATCAATATAGCGAATGCAACAACAACAAAATAACTATACCTTACATTACTCCCCCCTTAAGGTTACTTGATGTCCCTATCATAAAAATTATTCTAAACTCCAAATCACAGCAAATAAATCAATATTACATACAAAAACCTACTTCAAAAATCTAAACACTCATTATAGCATCGAGAGAAGAGCCGGACCTCCATTGTAAGAAGCTCCTCGTGTAGAAATGACGGCCAAACCGGTCCAGCGGCGAAGACCCACAGCATTACATTATACAGTTGTGTGTTCATGCACACAGTAAAAAAATCAATACTCCATGGACTGGAAGCAGCCTGGGTCCTGGGTAGCTTTAGTCAGCTTGCTTTTTCCAGCTCCACGTTGCCAAATGTTAAATGAAAGGGAAAACGCATGGGAGAGTACATGCAGTGCACAGAGAAAGGCACGAGCCGTACCCTCAAAAAGTTGGACCCTCCCGAAAGCAATCAGCACACACACACACACACACTACACACTATAAGTAATATATTTATACAAGACGCAATCTTGTACACCAGCAAGCTAGAATGGACTAAAATTTTAATGCACAAGAATCTCATTTTGTGCCGAGACTGTAAATCTGTGAATACTGTAGTTTATAGAATCTCCATGTGGGTAGCAATTTTTCAAAATAAGTGAACTTTTTTTTCGTTTCTTCATAAGGTTTTACCGTTAAAAATCCATGTTTGGTCGTATATAGTTAGTTAGCAACTTACTTACCATGAAGGGAAAAATGTTTTATACATAGGTGAATGTACGACCGAGAGTGTATGTAATCATTGGGTAGTAGATCCCCAGAGCAAAGTTCCAAAGCCCATAAAATAGAGCAACTCATCCGAAAAACAATATCAACGAAAATACAGACCAGGTTTTATATTACGTTGGAACCAAAAATTGCTACTATGTATAGGATATACCTGGGGACGCAGTGAAATGAGTTTTCTTGAACGTCAATAAAATTTTTGGCGGACTTGGCTTCTTTTTTAGATAGTATGCACTGCAAGGGTACTCACTGCACAAGAATTTTTCATTTCCCTTGTGTAATTCATCCTATATGAGAATCATTTTGGATGACTTTCATTATTATCAAGTGGCAATTGCCTATGCAAAAAATTGGGACACATTATTGCAAGTTATGAGGGGCGCATAAATACTGGTTCCTTTACAAGAGGGCGCAATGTAGGAGCTCAAATTTTTCAAATGTTTTCAGCTCTCTACAATTTAGTTCGTTTCTCTTAATACACGTGAAATTTTGACCTCTCTATTTCCCTAACTAAGATTATATTCCGAATATGCAATCAGCAGTGGAATTAGTTACTTCACCGCAATTTATATTTGTAACTAATTTGAGCAAACTAACTAACCAAGTTTTCAGTGGTTTCCATTTACAGCAATCTTAAATACTTGGTTAGTTGGCTTCTGGAGTTTTGGATTGGATTATATAACAAAGATTTGAGGAGAAAGTTGCCTATACAGAAGATATGAAATTTATCACCATACGCGTTGAATTAGATTTGAGGGAATCAATAAGCCCGGAGCTAGCAGACTATCGCACAGGAGAGAAATTGAACTTGCAAAGATGATTAATCAGTCTGGTTCCATGCACAGTGTGCATGTTGACTGACTCTGACTGAACTGATAGGTTCACCCTCAGGTTAAACTTACACTGTGTATTCGGGATATACACGGGCACTGTTATTATTATTAATGGTGTTGGCACGTCAGTCAATGGGAGCCAGATGGTTTGCTCATTCATTTTCTTGGTTCAAAAAAGTTACACTGTGGGTGAAACTAATTTACCAAATAAGAAAAATTGATGCAAATCAATGATAAATCGTTGTATTCAAGGAGACAGTTGGATTTATTCAGTTTTTGAATTTATGAAATGTGCTCTGTGATAACTAATAACAAAAATATATCGTTTTGCATTTGATTTTTCAAGAAATTTGGATTTTTTAAGTATGTCTATTAAAAACGAGTTATTTTTAGTTATTTAGAATCAGACTGCAAACTTAAGTAGTGAAAATGCGAAGTTTCAGGTTTTCATAAGCCTTTTGATATCATGTAAAAGCGGGGATTTTTACATGAAAGGATGGATGCACAGTTTTGTCAGCTTATTTTCCAAAAAGTTCTGATTTCTCATATCTATGAAAACTTCGCAACCAGCATCAATTTTGAGCGTATCTTATGTAGCAAGAGACAAAAGCCTGATTATTTCGACATCACCTTACGGAACAAAGGTGCCAATGTGATTTAAACGTCACTCGCAGCACACTACAACAAATTGAATATGTTGGACTCAAATGACTTGTCAATTGAACTGACATTTGAAAGGACTGCAAAACTTGTAGTCCTACCTAGTCAATAAAGAGAGAAGCTACATAATGCTATTACCCAGTCATCTGACCTTTCCCTCTGTAATTGGACAAGAAAGGATTAAATGTATACTGGAGACGACTCCAGTATCTGATTCCATTCACGTCCTCAATTGATTGCTCCAGTATAAATCTAACAACCTTCCAAAACAAAAATATATTAAGAAAATTTCATCTCTGCTTCAAATTTTTCCTGTTTTTCCATTTTCAATGCTAACTGCTAACACATGAGATTCGAAGCATTAAAACAGTACGGATTTTGGTCAAAACAGTACAGACAAATTTGAACGTTCAGTGCTGAGCACGAGCGGCCACAATAGCACACCCTGGGAAAGCTGAGTTTCAATCATGTCAAACATAGTATTGAGTTTAAGTACGTGACATGATGCAATTTTAAAAAACGATTCCAATAATATAACATGCATGCATATCTGGAAAGGTGTACTGTTTTTTTATGGAACTATTTTAACATTTTACTGTAATAATTCCCTACTGTTTTTTAAACCTACTGTGTATTAAGCGTACCATAATGTTATACTGTTTTGTTACATATACTGTTTTAAAATATTCTCACGGTTTATCTTAATGGCACATGGCACAAACACATGTCCACACGTTTTTCGTCAAACAAATTCCAAACAACTAATCAATTATTTCATTCCAAGAACTGTGATCATTAGAGTACCAAGTTTCAAACTAATGACAAATTCATTCCATACAAAAGCTGCTTTAGTCAGTTAGTTACCATTATTTGGCAAATAATTTCATTGGAAACTAACTAACTGTAGCCAGAGCTCATTTCAAATTAGTGCACATATAAAGGAGAATGCTAAATTCTCCATTTTATTCGTAGGGCTTCCTGGAAAAAATTATCATTTGCGTAATCACATTGTAGTGCAGAGTAAGTATTTATCAATTTATCCAGCACCAGTAGTCACTAACTAACTAACTAACTCACTATATATAGTCAAAAAGGAAAAAAATGCTATATAGCACCATAGATGGTTAAAGTTTAACAGGAATTCCATTTATTACAAATAAGGTTATAAACCTGTCTGGCTTCTGAGATAAATCTTTATTTTTTGGATCGATATTCTCTCTTCTGGCACAATTTATTATGGCCACAAATGCTAAATTAAATTTACTGCTGGTGCTTGTGCTTTTCTCCAACATTTATATTGTATACCACCACAGGAGGAGTACGCTCGTCGTATATGCAGGAACACTAACTTTACTAAAGCTCCCCCTTTTCTTCCCATCTGACGCAGCAGCGGAGAGCATGCTCCGATTCCTTTTTTCATCCTCTGAAAACTAAATGCTCCTCCTTGTATTATATCCCTTGTTACATCGTGTCAGCAATTTTCTTGGCAATCAAAAATCACCAGACTTTGTAATTCAATTTTTAATGGAAAATCCACTTCAACTCATTCACCATATCACGTAGTATGTGTGCTCAGTCAGATTACAGTGTATAGTTAGTTAGTTAGTTAGCAACCAACTAACCAAACTAACAAGAAAATCACCTTCATAAAATCCGTATTTTCTTTCCCTGCATTTCAAAAAGGCTCTATATACATTCTACTGTATTATCATGTAAACATTTTGTTTACATTGCATTTTTTTAACTAAGATTTGACATTCCCATATAGTACAGCCCTACTGCATGTAAAAACAATGCATTTTCAATTGTAAAGCCCAAACAATATTGACATATCCGCCCCGGTTCCAAAAAGTTTCCGACTAATTAACTAACTAAAACCAGCAAAACTATGCAAACTTTTTACATATATACACAATGCATTTCTCCTACCTTTTACATTGCAATATAATGAATAACCAATAGAAATTGGCAAGTCAAAGCTCTCATAACCCAGTTAGTTAGTTAGTTACTTGCTATAGTTTGAACTAACACACTACCATATAGAGAAGTGGATCTTTTTTTCATCTTTGAATGCAAGAAAGGTGATAGTTGGCCTAGGTTGGGATTCAAAAGAAAAGACTAGGAAAGCGATACGAAAAAGAGTGAGATGCACACACATACACATAGTGAGTGAGTTTAAGTAAGTGTTCCATTCACTCATTCATACTTCTTGGCAACTTATATATATCTTTACTCACTACTACTACTACGACTACTTGTGTAGTAGTAAACTATATAGTAGTCTCGTCATGCAGTGAGGAGTAGTCAAGTCAGCTTTCTTCAGAGTTAGAGTTAGTAACTTACAAACTTTTTTTCCCCTTCTTACTTTTTTTAGCACGTTTTTGTAGCAATGCCCATGAACTTGGCAAAATGCTCATTCCTTCCCCATACATATCATGTTCTTTGGCTTGTATACAAACTAACTGCAGTAGCAATGTTTGCTGCAATGAATAGTTCTACGAATCCTTTTCATGTCAAGTTTACCTTTATGTTCTTAATAATGATGATAGACAATGGGATGTAAGCAAGACTTTATCAAAGTATTGTATTTTGCTATGGCATGCAAATCTATTGTTTTGCATTGGGAGGATTGCAGACTATGATATAAAATGAAAAATTAAGATGCATTTTTGAAAACTTGATATATTTTTAACGTATATAATGCTATATTAGTGAAATATAGTGACACAATGGATTTTGTGGGTAACCCCAAATGGTAAATCGAGTAAAAAAACCTGGTAAATTGGACAAAAAGTAATGAAACGTGCAATGTTTACTTGTCATTCACTTTGTAAATGAATATGGTTCGTCACTCTGTATATTTGCACAAACGCTCCGAGCATGTTAAATTGCATGTCTCGTGTGATTTCGGTAAATTAAGTTAACAACATTGCAGTAAGTGCATGCTAAAAAAACAAAAATGTGTAGCTATAGCTAGTTAGTATAGTATGCTTATTTTGTTCCTATAGTTAGTTAGTTAGTTAGCCTGCTAATTGGTTGGTATAGGTTTCGTTTGTTAGTTTAGGTCGACAATAGCTGTTTTTGTTTAAATTTGTCAAACTAAAATGTTTAGACAAACCTAAAAGCGCTGAAAACTTTAGGACCAAATCCAATTTCTCCAAGTTAGTTTTCTTATTTGAGCTCAGCATATTAATTTTGTTCATTATGCGTAAAAATTTCAAAACTTTCACTCCCGCATACTTTTTTATGAATATAAAGAAAATTCCTTGCAAACCAACCAAATAAATACCAAAAGGCTGCTACTACATACTATACATATATACTTTAAAAGTTATCGCAGCAATGATGACGGGCTCCAAAGAAAACAAATAAATCAGCCCACATTTTTTTAACTACCCGTTTTTTCTACTTGCTTGCGACAAAATTACATGCAATTCCCATGTTTTGCTCCATTCTAGCATACATTACGAAAGCATGCCCATGTCCCCCTGTATAAGTTTTCTTTACGCACCATTTCCTATTTGGATCATTTAAGTGGATTTATGATCATGATCAAATTCAAATTGGGATTCCATTTCTTTGCTCCAAAAGTTTAGCTGGCATATAAGAGATGAGCCTAAATAGTATTATACTACCAACCATAACTAACTAACTAATTCATCAATGTGGATAAAAAATGTTTACCATTCTTTCGTTAGTTAGTAGGACTTTTTTCTGTGGATTCCAAAATGTCGATTTAATTATCTTCTTCCAAGCGGATGTCGCATGGTTCTGGAGACAAAAATTTACATGAAATGAATTTTGTGTCTTCTTCCTGAATTCTGACAAGCCACCGTACATTTCCTTCCCTACGAATAAGTTAGCAACTATCTAACCAAACTAATAATAATCGTAATAGTTAGTAGACGTTGGGAATGTCTTCCTTCCTTTTTCGTCTCTCTTCCGTCACATTCACTGTCCACGGAATGAAAAAGATGATTGAATATTTTCACATCGTCAGTATATGTAGTGAGTAAGTTAATTGTGGTGGGGCAACCCAACCTAGCAAACCAAAATTGCAATTTGGACTTCAGTTGAGAACGGGAAGTCGTAAAAAAGGAAGGAAAAAAATTCGGGTTTCTCTACCTATGTATTAACTTAAATGTAGTAACGCAGGTGACTAAATTGTGTTTTAGACTTTAAAAAAGTGTGTTTACTATGTGCAAAATTTCTCTTTTCCATTGCATTTAAATCCAATTAACTAAATGAAAGTTACCACTATAATTTTTCGGTAGTTTTGAAGGCAAAACATGCAAAATTACAATGCGAAATTCAATGCATCAAGCAAGTTTCCATTGCATCCATGTATTGTATGGTCTATAGGGCTTTATTTAGGAAACTGCAGCGAAATCACCATTTCCAAGTTTTGTCACGACTCTGAAAACAGGGATGAGAAAAGAGTAAACAGAATGCAAATTACTACCTTTATGAGCTCTGTTCCCATACAGAGACGATTCTGAAATTCCCTCATGGATGATCACTATCATCAAAATGATGGCCACAGCAATTTTTTATTGACGAGTCAGATTTTCTGTGTCCACCGACAAAAACTGGACAAATACGAAAATTCCCAGCTGCCTACCTTACAATGCACACAATTCAGTCTGTTTGGGATTCAGTGAGTCCCAAATCTCCTATAGATCCCCAAGTAATTAGCACACAGGGTGAATTTGTGAGCGTATTTTTTTCTAGTATGTTTGAAACCTGTAATTGACAATAGAAAATTGTGTTCTCACAGCCAGAGTGGGTGGCACACATGGATCAAATTGTGTGGAGAAAAGGAAATCGGTGTGCATGCATTATTATTAGTATTATTATTATCAGGAGCGTTATGACCCTATTAAACTACATACATAAGTCTTGCCAAGAGATTAGGGTGACAGCCAAAATTCACGCTATAAAACACACATGGTCCCTTTTTATGGCATGTATTATGATTATGAAAGGAAGATAGTCTATGTGGAGGCAAAAAATGAGACGTTTTATTGTACTACTTTAAGCTTTAACTAATGTCCATCCGTAGTCCAGAATAATAAAGCTCATTACTCTTGCATTGCTCAAATGGAGTATATAGTCACATATAAAGTTAGTTAGTTATAGTTTCACTGACTATATATGTATGTATGGGCAGAATATTTATGTTTTTGAAAAAAAAACGAATAAGAAAGATCGTTTAGACTATTTTACAGTTTTAGCCAAACTTTGTACACCAATTTGAATGAATACCGACAAAAATTTTGGTTGTCAGTTACTTCTTTAAAATGAAAAATTTGACTCCAAGCTCTAAACGACAGCAAATTAAAATTCAATTAGCGGAGTATACGGACACTGAACATTCTTATTGAACGCCAAAAAATCTAAATAGCTTTAAATAACTACTATACCTAGCAAGCAAAAATCTAAATCCTAGCACACACATGTATAATAGACGTCCACACATTATACGGATACAAACTAAATGTATGGACGAAGGAGATAAAAAAAGTAAATTTTTAAACGAACATGAATGCAGACAACACCAGCTGTGACTTGACACATAGGACATTCTAGGAAATAAATTATGAGCCAGTAATATACGTATGTACATATATTTTTGGTCCATTAGGTGTGCTGCGCGTATTGAAGTGAAAGATTGTATGCTCATTCATTCAAAAACGAAACTTCATTCTGAAGCTGTGTATTGGCAAGAGTTTTCGAAATTTGACATTTTCACACTTCAATTTATTAAACTTATAGCTTTATGCCTTTGCAATTCTTTTTATTTTGCCATAATATGAATATTGACTTTGTGTATGCTACACTCCGCCCCCCGTGAAGTGACTCTTAATTTTCAAGTCAGTATTTCGTCCATACAATTCAATCGGCGTTCAAGTCACTATAAGACACTAAAATTGTTTTTGTCATTAGTTAGTTATTCAGTAGTAAAGTGAACAAACCAGAAAGGAAAGGTGTATTAACTTACTATGTACGGGATAGCATTAGAAAAGTTGTGATCAGATGTGACATGACGTGCATTAGATTTGAAAACAAACTGTAAGCTGCCACCGGCAATCTATTTCCGAGGAAAAGATCCCAAAAATCAATTTATTTTCTGTTCACTATAGCACCAACAGCTCTGTGGCATTACTGCGCTTTCACTATTAGATTGCTCCTGTAAGCTCTGGGCTATATAACGTGATTGCGATAAGAATCAATTCCTGGGAGCCTCGCTTTTTCCTTGCCCAGATGAAATGAAATTTTAATAACAATTACGGAGAAAAAAAAAGGATCAACAAAGTGTACTGGCAAATATAATCTTTGTTCATCCATATTCATGAAATAGGATCTAAAATTCTCCTCTTCTATGGCTCCACTCGGTTTCATAATAATAATTCGTATCCAATATAAACCGAGTCGGAGTCAGTATACTAACTAACTATAACTAACCAACTATTTTTCGATTTGTTATTATTATTATTCCTTAAAGGGATGAAATGAAAATATTATGAATTGTATGCACAGTAATGGTGAAATAACATAATCTGTTGTGATATAGAAGAATACAGTGCATAGATTGGCTAACCAAGTGCATTTTTAAGTTAACTAACTAAATGGATGGAAATTGTTGTTGGTTCATTTAGTAATGTTAATAAGGGTGTATTAGGAGATTCCAAGTAAGGGGATTTAGTTTTGAATGGGAGGATAGAATGATAAATTCTGCATGAGAATTAATAATACCAACTCTTAGGGCCTTTTGACATTCAGCGAGTGTACGCGTGCCTGGAATATTCTTCAAATGAGTTTCGTTGGGCACAGCACAAGTTGACTTGAAGTTGGAGCCACAAATCAATATGGGAACAATGGAAAAAGGAAATTGGCATTCTAGTTGGGAATGCACAACCACAATGATTTGATATCCACAAAATATATAACTAGTGGATTCAAAATTCATTCCAATTCAGTGGATCATTCAAAATTGTGTGGGCTTCTGAATTCCCTGGAGAGACGCTGGGCCTGCTATGCAACTCATGATAAACACATTGGATAAAACTGTACATTTTCAATTTCCCAGTTTAATTAAAAAACAAAGATAAAATACGATTCAAAATGAAAAAAAAACTCATTTAATTCTACAAAAAAAAACTGTATGAAACCCATTTTTCACACTATATAGTATATATACACTTTGTAAAAACAGCCTGGGAATATAAAAAATACATTTTTGTCAAACTACTTCTAATTAAATCTTGTTTAAACTCAGTTTGACACCTAACGCACTTTCAATTTTCAATCTAAATCCCAAAATTTTAAGAACTCGCAAAAAAAAAACGCCGTTTACTTTTTCCGCTTAACTAACTAACAAACTAACTATTCTAATCAACCCAGTGAAGCCAACGTTTAATTTTTTCCCATCAGCACATTTCATAATTCATTCACCATTGTCCATACAGATTCCATTCGCTCTCATTTCATCTCATTTACATATCACATCTACACATCCTCTCTTTATTTCCAGACTCATTTACATTTTCACATTATTGGTGCACACACACACACTCGTATTATTATTGTTCCACTGACTACACTAACTTACTTACTCTCTGTGCGCATGCATATGCATATTAAATTACGGCCACTCAGAATACCAACTAAAACTAACTAACTAACTAAACTCCATGCACAATATAATAAAACAGTGTTGTGCACAATTCTTTTCCTCCTCAAAGAAAACTAACTAACTAACTAACTGTACTTGTCATACTAACTAACAAGTAAGCTGAAAAGTTTTATCTTTTGTCACCCATTCATTGTGGAGAAAAAATTCCCAGGCTTTTGAAAATGTGTGTGCGTAAACCGTTAGACGAATCCATTATTGTGTCACATAATGGAGAAACAAAGGGAACTTCTTATTTTCTCTATCACTGCCATTTCGCATACTAACTATAACTAAAAGTAAGTAATGAGTATAGTTTAATTAAAGATAGGACACTACTTACTTACTTACTATAATAGTTTTTATTTTCTTTCTAGATACATGCTTAGTTAGTTACAACCTAAAAGTTTGCATTATGCATGATATCAAGACTTTTTTCATAATACACAAAATGTACAGTGTAACAAACTAACGGTCCCTTCTTTTTTGCTATACTATACAAAATGAACGCATCAGATTTCAGGACGTGCATTGTGCCCGTCAAACAATGAGAATATCACCTTGCAGCCTCCAAAAGCTCACTTGGCTCAGTTAGTTAGTTAGTAATTTATCTAAGGACTATCTTTTTTCTTCATACAATTTTGGATGCTATGAAATGCGCAATGTATAATGTACCTATGGACATCTGCCCTATAGTTAGTAGTTAGTACATGCATGAAATGAAGTAAACGGAGAGTAAAAAATGTATACATACAAATTTTTGTATCCACAGTGAATTACAATGTGTGCTGGTTAGTTTGTACTATACGTGACATGACGAAGGACAAGTAAAGTTTGTAAAAATTTGGATTGAAAAAGAAACTTTTGTATTAAAATTGACTGAAACTTAAACACTTGGTGTAAAAGTTTTGCACTGAAAATGATAAAATATTGGACAACTTTCACCATAATTTCACCAAAGGGGGTAAACAAGTCTGTGTGATTTCCCAAACTTTCTATAATAATAATAATGGTGTAGAAAAGTTTGAATAAATACACACAATGTTAACTAACTAACTAACTATACCAGTCTACTAACTAAAAGTAACTAACAACGTGCATAAAAAGATAATGTCATGTATACTGGGAAACTTTTGCCGCTGTAATTAAAACGTGCTCGAATTATATTTTAATCAAAAAGATACAATTTAATATTCAATGAAGGATATGAAATATTTTGCTATTTCAAACAAACTAACTAACAAACTATAACTTTCCGTCCTCAATTCCATCCCAGGCTGCCTGGTGTGTCCAATCATAAAACAGAAATAAAGGTGCCAAATTTGTTTAATCAAAATTCCCCATTCTACACAAAATTCACTCATTTTCCCCCAAAACGCACAACGTGGCAACTGACGCCCTCTTTTTCTTACTTTGTGCACGTCTTGAAGAAATTCAATGAGCAAAGTTACTCACTCCCTCACCAAAATGCTATATAAATTCCCATTCTCCATACTACGTGGCTGCACTTGCGTTCCTAACTTAACTTACTTCCAAAATCCTCTATACACGGAATTTAGACAGTCGGATTCGGATATCCGGTAAAACTCGGAATCTACCCGTAGCCATGTTTTCTTCCTATGCAGTCTCTATTGCAAAATCGGTGAACTAAAATACATGTAGAATCCTTTGTTACATGATTCACTCACACCTGTAGTGTAATATAGCCTGCCCATATTGAACTTCACCTTGATTTCCGCGCGTGCCATACGCATGCATAAATACAAACTTAAAAATTTAAAACTGGTTTACATTTTTTCTATGCAAGTGTGGCCTGTCTGCTGCCAAATAATGGGATTTGTTTCTATTCATTCAATGCAAGCAGGTTTGCTCCGAAAAATGAAAACCGGTTTTCTTACAGTCAAGGGTCTTTTTCAAAAGGCAACAATACTAACTAACTAACTAACTGAATTAAATTTTTTCCCCGGGTCTTTTGATTATGTTATGCATAAGAAGCGTGCCAAAATTTTTGTACAATATAAAAGTATATAGTAGGAGGGTAACATATATAGTAATGATACAGGACACGCGACTTTTTGGAATCCTATATGCAACCAAGATGTGTTATCGATTTTTTGGATTTTCATTAGTTTGATAGAATTATATTTGCTGCTGTGACAAATTATAACAACTATAGGTTTTTATTGAATCATTATTGTGTGAGTTTGACAAGGGAAATTTGGGAAACGTGCTGTGCACTGACACGTGTGTGTAAAATCATCTAAAGGGAACAAAATAGGCTTCACTGCAGATGTTTATGAAAGCCAATAATTACACAGGTAATACATAGCATTACAATTGGTGTACTACGAACTTGAACTTGAATAATTGAACTTGCAAACCAAATTCAGTGATGGGTTGTAAAAATTTTAATACCGTCATTAAAATGTGTAAGAAGAGATTTCCAAATAGTCTGTGTAAAAATGTGGGAGACACATGTGTGTTTTATTTCCAATGGGAAATTACGTTAGGAAAACATTCAGTAGTTCATGGTATAACTAACTAACTATTTTAAGCAAAAATTATGGTCATAAAAGTTAAGTTTTAGCTTTGCTCACTATTAGCATTAAAAAAAGTGTCCATCCCTTTTTGAATCCCTTTTCATTAGCCCGGCTGTGTCCCAATCACCTATAAGGACATATATTTGTGATTCCAAACACACACTTTGAATACCGAATTTCGTGTACAAAAGGATGCATCTCGTTGTGTACATTTTTTCTTTCCATTTCATTGACTGGAACCAACTTTGAATGGAATTATAGACGAGTGGACTGCAGTGTGTCAAATTCGCCTTGAAATTTTCAGCTGGAGTTGACGACCGTTTATTATTACAAAGATAGTAGCAGTATATTGGCTAGCACTACTATATAAATAGTGAATTGTACAGATAGATATGGTCTGTGTACTGTTCTATTACTGTGTGTGATTCCAATTGAATCCAATTAATACTTTGTATACACTTTGTACTCCATAATACAACATTTCGAGCACTACTAGCTAACTAGAGAGTACATTATATGACACAGTTGATAGTTAGTTTATTTGTGTGCACTATATTGGATTTGTTAATGGTGTTCGCTTTGAAAATAGAGAAGGATTTGGGCATTGCATTTCAGATACGGCTTCTCATTTCACCCGGAGGGTCGGCCAAAAAATAATGACCAATTTAATCAGGTCCTTTTACATTCGCCTATTCATAGAATTGTTTTGAGTTAGCTCTATAGATATAGAGGGTTAGTTTGCTATATTATAATGTCTATGTTGATTGATACAATGTAAGTAGCAAATGTAAATACCGAGATGGAACACTTTTTTGAAAATGAAAAGTTTTAAAAAACCGGTTTTAAACAAAATGCAAAAACTGAAACCTAAAAGTCAGCATTTAAACATTACACAATAATTGAGCCAACAACTTCTCTATTGCGAATCCCATTGAGTCCCCTTGCCATTGTTTCATTTGACCAGTATTGAATGCAGGTTTGAATCTATTCTTACTTGAATCCACATCTGCTCGCAGCCTTAAAATATTCCATAGTGGTATTGAAGGAGTAAAAGTGAGTTCTCCATTCACAATGAAGCGTGCAGTCCAAAATGAGTTTTCCCTGTTGTTGCAATAATGTCAGCCAAACTAGTTTTCAAAGTGACACTTTTCTAACTAACTAAAGGATGAGTACAGATTTCATTTTAGATGCTAATGGATAGATACAACATGATTTTTCCTTCGGAAAACTCTCTTTTCCAACCAATATGTGTGTTTGTTTACCACAAATGGTGTAAAGAATGTTAAATGATCTAATGACTTTTAAAACAATGACAAGTTCTTCACAAATCTTGCATTCAATCTTACAAGATACGGAAAAACCGTAATATAACGTTTTTAACAAACTAAACAAACCTATAAAATGTCTAATAACTCTTTTGCCCCTGAATCCATATCTACCGTTCAATTAAGAATTGCCTAATCTATAGACACATTGAAAATAAATATCGTAAATCCGGAAACTAAACCCACCCCGAATCCGATCCTTTTTTCACTCATCAAAACCAAAATTTTACATTTACATTGCATTTGCACTACCACCAAAAACTAACTAACATAGACTGAAAAATGGATGCCATTAAATGTCTATTTGGGTTCACAGTTTCATTAGTGCACTGACAACACCAAAAATGCGTCTAATAATGCAGTAATAATAATAGCACACGGACATAACAAGGAAAAGGACGAGTTAGTTGAAATGTAATTTACAAATGTGCAGTGCACCCAAAAAATTGAACCAGGCAAGATAAATGACTTGAACAGCTTTGGACAGATGGGTAGACGTTGAGTAATTTTCTTGTGAACTAAATACTCGTTTCAAATGAGTTCTTCTCGGTTCAAAGACCATCATTTTTGGAAATTAGGATTTTTTTGGAAATCTACGTTTCCAAATCTGTTACAGGTTGGTTTGGCTACAAATTCAATAGACTGGAGAATATTTTAGTTTTGGCGCCTTATTGTTTTTTTTCGCTCGGTGTAGTGCAATGAATTGATTCGACACCATATAGCTTTTTCCCAAAACTCGTATGGAAATTGCCATTCCCTAAGATTAGAGGTTGCTCATTTGACGATTCAAACTTATGGAATTAAAATAAAATGCATGTCAATTCAACCCATGTGTGTATTTAGGTACATAGGACGCACATGTTAATGAAAGCGACAGAAAAAGTTCGTTTCCAAAAACGCATCAATCAACCCAAAAAGGTAGCACAAATCTGGAATCCTCTATGATTCCAAATGGTTTAGCCAGTAAAATGCAGCTGTCTGGATATTACATCCAACTTGCAAGTATGAGCGAAATGGTTTCTTCAAATGGTCCAACATTTTTTTGTGTATATCTGCCTTTTTGTTCCTTTCTCAACGAAACTTCATCCAACCATGAGAAAAACGCACGCCTAGAGCTTTTGTGTGCACACAGGAAAACTTGTGTATGCTATATACACTCAAGTCATGGAAAAAATAGAATCCGTCTTCGTGCAATAAGAACCTATCTCAACAAATGATGTTCACAATGGAAGGTGAGTTGTAACCTTCCTGCCAGAGCTAACTTGCAGCAAGCAATACCCATGCATTACGTAAAACGAAGCTATCTTTAAAACGCGTAAATAAGAATGGTTTGGTTATTTAACTGAAATCTGTAGATTTTTATGAAAAAAACTAAATACAGCCAGTCTTAAACTGATTTGATCACAAATAAAAATCTACTGCCATATCCCCATCAGCATTGTAAAAAACATTTTCACCCATGCTCCAGATACCTCTTGTATCGCATACGTAATATATGCATTTATACACCAAATGTGTAAAAAATGACAACTACTTGCCCACAAAAAATTCCCTTTTTTACATAAAACCAAATAACTAACTAAACTACACAGTTGTGCACCCATTTCCCTTTTCAATCACCATGAAATGAAAAAATGTAAACAATTTCTTGCTACCCGAATCCATATACCAACTGTATACAATTCTTTCTTACATTCACTCAGTCAGTCACTGAAAAAAATGGTCTTAATCCTCATCACTAGTCAGTAAGTTAGTTAGTTAGTTAGTAATACAAGAAGTACTATTACTAATGTTGAATGTGTATTAAACATTTCAATGTCTGTATGTAAGTAACTGAAGCAAAAAAAACATTTTTTCCTTCTTTTGGGTCCTATATGTTTCCATATGCTCCTCACTCGCGTATTATGCTTAGATTTCGTGACCAACTGAAAACGGAGATTTTCCCTACCGGGTGTAATAGATCTTTAATGTAAACACAGTTGCGCTTTCAACAATTAAAATGCAACCATTTTTTTCATACACACAAACAGTTTTAACAACTTTTTTTCGCAGTATATATCGTGTAAATAAAAGTTGTACTCAAAACGACCATTTTTTTCGTTTACCACGTTAACTTTATTCATCAGTACAAGCAAAAAGTTAGTTATAGAGAGATTGGTAGAGCATTAGTAAAAACTTTTGGCAATATAGAAAACACACACAGGGTTCGTTACTATTTCATAAAATGTACAAAAAAATGACTATAAAAACAAGCTGTGGATAAAATCTATAGCATTATTTAGTCAGTATCAATATTGAGATTCTGTCTGAGCTATTTACACAAATATAAAATACACTACGCACTACATTTAAATCTCTTTTACTGGCTCCTTATAACTCAGTCCATACAATTTGTGATCTAACTAACTAAACTAATTAACTACACTTTTAGTAAATAATTATCATGTGATCTATTTGTTCACCTGCATAAAATGCTGCGCCCTGGGGTTCTGTATTGTACAGTCAAAAATACTGATATGGATAACATTATTTGCATGCTCCGTACATTTTATAGTGACTACTGCATACACAAAATAAGCATAGTGAAAATATTTGCATTAGTCAAACTAATATCATCCTAAACTTACACTCTAAACGCAAAAAACTGGAAAAAATTACATTTTTTTGAGGTAATACTTTGCGGTCAAGTCAAGTGCATAGTCCATTCTGTAATAACAATAATCCCTGGTCAATCTTACTTTTACTATTATTAATTGGTTTCCACTAGATCTCTAAATCACTGGTTTCTCTATTTCATAGAAAAAGTACATGAAATTTTTTACAAAAATACAAACTTGGCCCCCTTGCGCTAAAATACTCCTTATTTGTCTTACATTATTTGTGACAGTTGAAAAAAGCTAGAGGGAAAAAAAAAATTTTCATAAATTCTATAAAATCTGTAGCTCAATAAACAATCTCGTTCACAGAATAGTTTATCTTTTTTTGTACACACTACAAAGTTTCATTTACTTCTTTTTTGAGCAGATAGTTTCTAATGCAGAGTCTTGTCTTTACACATGCATTCATTTATAATAACAACAATATTCTTTCCTTTATTTATTGATAAAGACAAGAAAAACTCTGTTTCAAGAATTCCAAATCAAAATAAACTTACTAACAATAGCTAACTACCTATATACCTAAAATTTTAACCTAATATAGAAAAGAGAATTTTTCAGAATCATCCTACTCGAAGGCCATATACAAAATTTATTGCTCAATCGAATACAGCTCTCAGTTTCAATACCAAAACAAAATCATATATTCATCATACAAAATTTTTCATACTATATAGTATCTTTACAAACCTGAGATCATCAAATGCGGTCGGAAAAAAAGAATCAGAACAAATATATATTTTCATCTATACAGTTTATAAAGCGATTCAAGCAAAGAATAAAACTACAAGTCAGTATATTCTTTGTACATTGTAATTCATTTTCATAGCTCTCTCTCATTGTGATCCTCAAAATGGGCATTTTTTCATAACCATAGTCACTCCCTCACTCACTATGATATAGTTAACATTAAAAAGCTTCTGTTTTTCTTCATACTCATGTGTGGTAATTTTTTTCATAATATAGTCAGTTAGTTACATAGTTACTCTTAATATTTACACGAGAGAGTAAAAAAATCGTTCGAGAAGGACACAAACCAAAAGGCCAAAAAGTAGATTTTTTTCTCTAACATACTTACCATGTTAGTTAGTATGCATTTGCTATATGATAAAATTCTTATACTCTGTCAATCAGGTTTCTCAGACTATAAAAACATGAGTGATCCTATGTTCTACAAGTTTTCGTAGCACAGGATTCTTTTTTAGGTAGTTAGTTGCTACACCAACAAAGGTATGATGATAAAAAATGACTGCGATTTCTTCTACTGGTCATACTGGAAATCGTTGAATGCATAGTTTTTTTCCCTTTTTTCAAAGTTACCAGCAGGGATATAGTTCCTCTGTTGGTTTCGGTGAATGTCACTTCATCTTCATTTTGGGCTGAAAAAAAATAAATATTTCTTTAGTATTTTCCGTCCAATAAAACCAAACACAATTCATCCCAGCAAAACCTAAAAACCCGTCATTTCCCCCAAAAAGAAAGCAAAACACCTACATAATTCAATTATTACCTACAAGCCAACTAAAGCCCACACAGTGCACTATAAACCATCTACAAAAAGCACAGATAATCATCCCTGAAGCAAAATCTGTCCTTTTCCATGTGGACAACCGAAAATTCTATGCAGCTTTTATCCCTATGTGTATACGTTAGCAGCACTATGTGCGCAGAATAGTAAGTAAGTAAGTAAGCAAGCAAGTTAAAACATCCCTTAGTTAGTTAGTATGCTTGTACAACTATAACAAACTTTTCCTTGGAGAACAAATCCTAAACTTATAGTGTATCGTAGCATCCTAGACATTATGTCCGTATACAACAAACTATTCGGGGGTGCACTGGCCCACCACCCCACAAAGAAAAATCTATAAAACCGACCGGGGGTGAGTTTTTCCAACTCACCCCCACAGAATGTTTTCACCCGCTCCCGGATTCTAGAAAGTTGCACAATAGTAGTTCCTAGCTACCCGTACCATTCAATCCCATTCTCCAACTGTAGGTAGTAGTAGGTTAACTTTACAAAGTAGTCATGCTATATATGCTCTTCTATGTAGTAAGCACAACTTTTACTATCTACCTAGACTCACCACATATACGGGCCTTAGAGAAATGTGAAACTTTCAGGAACAAGATGAACGTTCTGATAGAACGCATTCAAGTTCAAGATCAATGGGAAACTTTTATCCTGTGGATGGAAAACGCATGGCAGCACTTTAATACAACAACAGTAGTTTATACATAGCCTCAGTAGAAAAGTCTATCAACACTTGACAACAGGAAAAAAAAACATTACATTTCCCATACAAAAAGTTATTTTCAAAATATCACGTCCATCAGAACACACAAAAAAAACTATTTGCAACAGCCACATTGTTGCTGAAAAATTCATTCCATATAGTACAAAATTCAATCACATAATTACACTCTATTATCAAATGTATTTTGCATTCTACATCAACTGACACAACAAACTTACATAATATATATCTACGATTAAAAATTTCGTAGCTAGCTTCATTACGCTTTATATTTATACTGTACACAAGCCATAGTAAATTATCTGTGCTCAAAAAAGTACGTGGTGAGACTTTAAGTCTCCTATATTCAAAGGCGAGTTTTTGGCTCAAGCTTTTATAATACTAGCACCACCGTGACTGGAGGCTCTTCCGTTTTAAGCTATGAAAAACACAACAGCTGCACACTTTTTGGGATCACAGAAAATCCATTACCGTTATACACGGTGCGTTACGTACACACACAGTAGTTGCAGTTAGTTACTTATTCCAGCTCAAATACTTTACAAACGGTCCTTGGCTACTAACTAACTATGCACTACACACACATGCTAAAAACTGAGAGTAGTTATAGAAACTAACTATGTATGTACGGCTGCAGCACACACAAAATAATAATAATAGTCGTGTTTGCATTCCACTCACATACTAATCTTCTCTCTTCCTGCACTGCTAACTATAACTAACTAAACTAGACGATTCATTATTTACAAGTTTTCGGCGCTTACTTCATTGTTGTCCATTAATATAGCTTGAGAACTGAACATAGTTATTAGTGTACGATTTTGAAAGTTTCCGTCATTTTGACAAAGCGGATATTTTTTTCTAAGAATTGAAGTAAATACAAAGATTTGAAAGTTTTTTTAGTCTTTGGATTCTATAAAGCACCCAAAATTTTAAGCTTTGCATTCTTAAGCACACACTCTATTTACATTTTAATCATCAATCCATCATTTTTATATTGATTCAATCTTAAAATCTGAAGATTGGCTAAAAAATACCTGCAATACAAATCTCCTCACCCAAAAAATACTAAACCTACGCAATAATATTACACACCAATAATCTCGTTGGCACCCACCCACCGAAATTGCACAAAAACAAACCTACCTACCTACCATTCATTATCATTGCATCCATATACTACAGAAAGAAAAAAAATTATTGCATGAGCTGCCATTCATTGACATTTCTTTCATTTCTCGTCCCCCCTTCTCGTAGCAAACAAAAGGTTAGCTCAACTCTATTATTACACACTAACTAGCTGGCTGCATTTGGAGATACACAAAACGTAAGAAAAGAAACTCACATAGTCAGTCAGTGAGTGGTGAAGAAATCCCTAACCTTTCCCTACTATATTGGCTTTCTTGAGAAAACGACCCCTTGCTTTTCCTATAGACTAGCTCATTCTGTCAACCATGCTTACATGCATATATAAAACCACAGTCAAAGTACGTCAACTTTTCATCATTTTATATTGCACTCTATCCGCATTTTCAATAACTATCAAATACAATAATTTACCGCCTAACAACAAAAACAAAGCAATCTAAACCTTTCTCCCATTCTATTCAAACTAACTAACAACTATCCAATAATTAAAAATTCTAGCATCCGTTTCTTAACTGACTGAGAAGAAAATTTCCCTGCTGTTTGTTTCCCATTCATATATGATAACTCACTACTGTATTATATGATAATTACAGGGGAAATCTTCCATTGTGTACAAAATCCGTGGTTCCTATACACAGAGCTTGAGAAAATGCTGGCAACAAGGATAATAATACAAACACGAGTTAGTTATACCCACATACAGTCAGTCAGTAAGTCAGTTAGTTAGTTATACCCAGTGGTTTGGTTAAGTTCAAAAGACTCATACTGAAAAGATGAGTGGAACGTCCGCCGTAATAAAAATTGCGTTAAATGGTTCATAAAAAATCCTTTATTCTCCTCTATAGATCAGAACAAAAGGACAAAAATGGATCCACTCAAGTGACTCACACATGATTTTTTGGTGACGGCCCCAAAAAATTCTCGTATTATGATTCTTTTTTTCCCATTACAAAATGTAACATATGTGAGCGAGTTTTTTAGCTGTCATTCTGACTCTACTAACTACAATATGACTTCTACAGTCTAACAAAATTAAAAACTTTCACATTCAACATTCCACTGTCACTTTTTGACACATCTGATGCAAAATTTCTGGAAATCATTAGGAAAAAAATTCTCATCGACTATTCTTTTTTCCCAATATCCATTTACACTCTTTAGTAATTTAAAAAAGCTATCAATTTTTCTTCT
>Ga0210040_10001696_pt1 | contig 32723 bp, 33 predicted proteins | sample CryGeyCG12114_NA_FD_185462 | JGI IMG/M metagenome (GOLD analysis project Ga0210040, IMG submission 185462) | Groundwater microbial communities from aquifer - Crystal Geyser CG19_WC_8/21/14_NA (SPAdes) (version 2) | ecosystem: Environmental > Aquatic > Deep subsurface > Groundwater | place: USA...
TTAAGCGTTCAAAACTGAATTCATAGCTAAGAACAACAAACTTCTCCAAAGATTCCAACTCTAGTTCATGATACAAATGAGGCAGACCAAGTTGCCACCCTATCTAGACGGATGAGAGTCTCATAAAAGTCGGTCCTTTTGACATTTTATTGTCCACAACGATGCATACTAACTTGACAGTGTTTAGAACTCACTAACCTTCATAAAACAAATACGAAGGGAAAAAAAGTGTTCTCCAATCATAACAATCTCTCAATCTCTAGATCTCATCATTGCCGCATATGTATTTGATCCATTTGTATTTGTTTATACTTAGAACTAACTAAAGGCGAGACAATTTTTTATGCATGGGAGCCAAGTAGTAAAAAGTTTGTTTCAATTTTTTTCAACCAATTTTCTCACCCTTGCTTACTACTTTTGGCCATCTTTTTTCAGACATGGCCATTCGGTTTCAACCGACTACCCGAGTCCACAGCCAGTAGCCGGGCGACTGGAGAAGAAACTGAAGACAGCCTGATGAGTGGTGATTCCAATTTGGCATGTTGGGATCCGGACCCAACTATTCTGAAGCACGAATCATCAGCTGCTGCTGCTGGCCCCACCAAAGAAGACTGCATCCACCTGGTGGACAAAAGGATGAGCGGAGGAGGAGATCCCTACCATATATCTTCATTTCCTTCCGGTGGGATCCAGTATGAATCGAGTACTGCTCCCCATACTGACTTGTGTACTTCTTTCCCTCATTCCGCCACAGCCACGGTCTCCTACATGCCAAGTAATCTCCTATCTATTGGCTAGTTAGTTAGTTAGAAAGCTAGTCAAAAACTGTAGAGGCTATTATTTTCGTTCATTTCAGAAATAGTTTTTTACAAGATATTTCAATAGAGCTTTAAATGAATAGAAAGTTTCCCATTTTGCCCCCATTGGAATCAATGTGGGTGGCTATATGGCTAAAACCGCGTTATGCACATAATTGGTTGAGTGACAGATTTGACTTGAGACAGGAGAAAACAGTGGATCGTTTTTGTTAAACTGGCCACAATGTGGTAATATCTGTATTATGAAGGAAATGGCTCACTAATTGCTAACTAACTTATGTAAGTTTAAGTATCTATTGACAGAAATATTGACTTGTCATAATATACGATTACATCCCTGCATGGATTCCCTATTCGCCCCCATCCAATGATTAGTTAGTTTTAGTATGTACAATCCATTTACTTACTCCAATAGTTTGTAATGTGTGTATTTGTGATGTGAAACCTTATACGAAACTCCCTATGGGCCTCGACTGACATGGGTGGTTTCCATTGCGATCCAATTTTGTTATTACATATAAGCTAGTAATTCATTTTAGTTAATAGCTAACGTACCAAACTATCCATTTAAAACGCGAGGTCAGTTTATAGCTATAACTAATGTACTCACTGCACGAGCTCTGCACTTGTTTGTGTGGTGAAATAGGGAGTGTCCAGCTCCAGTTACAATAATGTTCATTTCATAAGAATTGGGAGTCCTACAAATCGTAAACTTTGTCAAATGAAATTCTGTAAAAAAAGGTAATAATAACAATTTTTACAAATGTGTCAGTCAACGTTTGTTTTTCTTTGTAAAGACCGAGAAGCTATTGTTTTTATTAAACTTTTTTCATCTCCGGAATCCATATAAATTGTTAAAAAAACAAAACTCTCATTTATTTAGCCCAAGTGCGCACCACAGTTCATTAGAACAAAGAATTCATTGTCTAGTTACAAAAAAGGTTTTATTGTAAAGTAAAAATGTGACAACTTTTTTCACATCCTTTCTCTCTGTTTTCAAGACCCGCTCATTATGTAAAAAAAATGTTTTTCTTGTGTCTTTTAATTGGAAAAGTTTATTTTGACTGGTGAGTGAGTTATAGTTAGGCGTAGCACAATCCCTCATTTTGATGGCACCATTGAGGCTGAAGACGATCTGGATGAAGCCCTCTCTCCACAAATCGTTGTCGATTTGACACCATTCTGAACTCGGCGGCCCGCCATGACAGGGACGGACTGGACCACAGTCTTTCTGCCAATGCACTGGCGCGAGGCCACACTTTGCTTTCTAACGAATGCTCATCTGTCTATTGGAAAAAATATGAAAATTCACATTTTTTGCACGTTGTTAAATGACAGATGGACGGACTAATGTATGTGGAAACCTACCTGTTCAGTCCATAGAGCGCTTTCTCCACCCAAGATTTTCCTGGAAATCACAGCTTCATCGGAATGGGGCGATCTGGAACCTTTTCGGTAGATCTCAAATGGATCGTTTTCATAGATTTGCTGTGTAAACCAATTATTTAATAGTTTGGAATGTCAGAGCGAATAAAATATTCAGTCAATTAATTATTTACCTGCCATCCTTTGTATGGAGCACACCAGTTTGTAGGACCCCATCCCACCCATGCACCATATCCACAATCTAAATACCTGGAATAATGTAACAAAGCGTGTGCAAATCATTTTGATAAGGAAAAAATACATTTTTTAGGGTTTTTAGAATACCATGCATCATAGTTGGAAAAAATCACAGAGTAGCCACTGTCGATCAAATATGGGACAATTTCATCTTCCCCTACAACACAAATATTAAATTTTGATTTCAAGGCGCCAAATGATTTCAGTTATTATTTCATTGTGTTCTAACCTTTTGACCAAATCTGAACAATGTATTTGCTTTTGTCAATATATTTCTCCACATTCTCTTTTGAGACCAAGTGAGAAGTCCACAATATGGCTTTCATGCTTTCTGATTTACTTCGTCCCGTCAGCAGATCAAAAGCTAGGCGAGACAAATAAAGTTTTGCACATTTCATACACATCAAAACAAAAATCCCCCTTTTCATTTCTGTTGCATTTACCTTTGTCTTGAAAGTTAGCCCAAAGTTCAATAAAGGTTTCCTCGCTCAACTCCTTGCCCTGCGCTGTTAGATGGTTTACAATCTCTTCAGTGTCATTCCAGCATTGCAAGTTCACTTCGTCCCCACCCATGTGGAATAAGTCGTTGTCAAAAACATCCAACATGTCTTTATAAATTTCGCCCAATACTTTGTACATGTTCTCATTCACTGGGTTGAGTTGACCGCAAGGAGGCTCCACGCAATACTTGGCCCATGGCTCTTTGTTCACACAGACGGCCATGTCTCCTTGTCCAGCCGATTTGCCCCATTGCCACCCATTACCTAAATATGTATGTATTAAATAGCATGATTCATGCAAAGGAAGGGAAAAAAATTGTCTTAGATTCTTTAAGAGTAAAAATTTCATATTTTAAATTATGATACTAAAACAGTAAAAATTTCATGTTTAAGTTTCTTGAACAATAAAAAAATAATGTTGTAGATTTTAATTTAGTAGATGCTTCAATGTTTTGGATTCTTGTTCAGTAAAAATCTTCGTATTTTAGTTTCTAAACTACGAATCAAAAATTGTTTTCTCACCTGCATGTGCGGGTGCATCAAATTCAATCACAATCTTAACTCCCCGTACATCCGCATAACGTACCAAATCCTCCATTTGTTCAGTACTGTACACTTCTTTTGGAGAATACGCTCCATATTGAGACATCTACCATCCCAATCAATAAAAACAAGATAAGTAAAAATCATCCATATACTCGTAAAATATGAATAAAAATGTAAAAATAATTCTCTACCTGAGGAACACGTCTAGAGTACATGGGAAAAGACTGCGTGTCCGTAATGTGCCAGTGAAGCATATTCAACTTATTGTAAGACATGCCATCTACCAGTCTTCGCAGTCTCTCCACAGGAATAAAATTTCTTGCAGTGTCAATCAACACTCCACGATAGGTATACGTTGGGGTGTCCTCAATTAGTGCGGAATCCACAATCTAGAAAAAATCCCAAAAAATTCCTAACTAAGGAACCCAGAAAAAACATGTCGCACTGTAAATATTCTGACTAACCATATAGTAATTCTTTTCATCGTTGAAACCAATAAGTTGGGCCAAGGTTTCCAAAGCATGGCGTGCTCCATAATATGTGTTTGCCTTAATATTCACTTCCAACAAATCCTGCATATAAATTTAGCTATTTAGAAACATAATGCATACAATGGGGCAAGTTGAGATTTCAAAGTACAGTTTAGTTGCAAACCTGATTCAGGATTTTGGATACATTCAATGTGTACGATTCATCTGTGTGTAGAACCAATTTGGGATCTGAAAAGGCTATGGCCGTATTGATGGTAACAATATTGGCTGGAATTATTTCTTTTTCCAATGGGGTTTCTTTATCCCCGTTCATCTGTCAGTAATAAAAGCATAGTGTGTGAGAAATGAATGTGTAATGTGAGTTTGTTTATTTTTGTTCCTGTTTCCAAGTCGTACATACTTTGAGTAAGTAGCTCTTAAAGATTTCAGAAGCTTCCATCACTTTTGGATTCAATCCATCTGGTCCGACAACCGTATTGAATGCCAAGTTTCCCAATACGAATGGCACGAGTTCTTTTCCCAATTTCACCTAAAACAACACACTTTGGTTGAAAAAGAGTAAAAAAATGTCGTGTACAGCCTTTAATTGGGGTTCTATACCGCTCCAGTGGGTTTGGGCCACAAAGACCCGTATGTTCCACAATTAAGTTTGCAAATGGCTGCTGGATATCCCAATTCAGAATCTTTGAGGTCAGTTTTTTCCTTCTTTACGCATGTGTCCTCTTCACACACCCAAGTCCATGGGAACTCACTGGGGAACATTAAGAAAGCATAGATGACGAAACAAGAAAAATGGCAGAACAAGACGGATTTACATTTATACGTTTACTTACTTGGATCGCACTATATGGAACACAAAACTCAAAATTCCAATAAAAAGAAGCCGCATTTTCACCACTATAGATTTGCAAGAACAATTTACTGACTGAGGATTAATCTACAACTGAGCCCGTATGAGTTTTCAGGCTAACCTTTTATAATATTCCAAATAAGTCCCGTCTAGTTAGTGGCCTAGTTTCACTTCCTATTTATGTCAGGAAGTCATAGCTAGGCTATAGTTACTTAGCTATAGTTGACCAATGCACAGGAATAGACAAAGAAACGGGATTGTGACTTGTGACTTTCTTAGCGTCATGTACAGTGCAATATGAGAGTGAAATGAAACAATGGAGCTCTTTGAATGGAGTGCGACTAACTCATATTTCGGCTCACCATAATAATAGCAGGCGTTGCACAAAATCTATAATCTTTGTACCTCACCCAAATCTATTAGTCAATTTTCAATAAGCAAGTCTAGTGTATACTTGTGTGGCTTGGCTGGATAAAAGCGTAAGCAATGAAAGCAGCCACAGGAATCCGGTTTTCTATTTATTGCAGACTACACTGTAGTGAGTTAAAAAGTGCACTCTTTCATGGAAAAAACATACTTTGGGGTGTAATGACATTTCTAGCGATGACAATGACTTGCATTATAAGATTGCGAGCGTGAAATAGCTGGTACCTTTTTTTGCTTGCTAAACCTAAATTTCATATGGAAAATGCAACACATACATTGTCACACAAATTGAACTGGATCTAAATTTAATTTTCATCAATATATATTCGGAGTAGGAGATATGAATGCTTGAAACACAATAAGCGAAAAAGCATGGGAAATCTGGAGTGTATACGGTAAAGTTAGTTACTAGTACTATACTACGAGTGTACATAATAACAACGTTTCCTGTTGCTCACTCATGAACCCAATGTATGGGATATTGCATGTAATGCGCATTTCTATGAATGAAACTTTGTACTTCAAAAAATCCAAATGGGGTCAATACGTACATTATTGGTGGCCCACTTGAAGGGCCAATTTTTCCCAGTGAACCCAAACCATGCCACTCAATGGAAAAAACTAAAATTAGTTTTTGAATTTCTTTTTTTGAAAGGCTTTTGAGATACTGGAGAAGAAAGTAAAAGTATAATTCAGTTAGCCAAAAACATGGAGACATACAAAGCAGTGTGTAGATAATTTAGTAAGTTTTGTTGATTGCCTTGAGTCTGGAAAAGGGTCAGCGCCCTATTCACTGCCCATCACAAATTTTTACGCTATGTGTTTGCCTATGCTACAAGCTACGTGTTGCTCAGGGTGAACAACTGCTTCGTTGCAAAGGTGAGAAAAATGCTCACAGGTCGATGCCCAATGTCCATCCATGATCTTCATTCCTTTAACTTGTTCATGTCCACTGCCAGTGCGCCCACTCTATCAACTCGGTACAAAACTCCACCGCATCTTTTTGTACCCATTTTTACTGCAAATTCTCAAAATTATTCACTGAGTCAGTCCTTAAAATGGATTTTACTGCTTATTCTTTATCAGATTACCTAGCACCACATTAACTACACAACATAAGATGCTTGCTTTATGCGTGCTTGTTCCGATTGTTTGTATGGTTCGCTTGCTGGCAACATAAATGAATCTCGAGCCCCGTCTTAAATGATATAGCATAGTACATAGTATTAATGAAATCATGGATTTGAGTGAGTTTGTTGTAGGTATCTCATTTCCACCTTATTTTTCATCTTCTGAGAGTCTAGTCACCCCAGTCAAAGGAGTTGCCATTATTATTAACAAGTATTGTGTATGCATGTAATGTGTAGAACAGGGGATGAGGTGGTTTGCTTTTTGTTACCAAACCCCTGTAGTGATGAAAAAGTGGCTTCACGAGTCAGTCCACCTTTTGTCCAGTTGCCAGCAGTAGCAAATAAGTCTTCTGTCTGGCTCAGTGTTCTGTTCGTGCAACCCACGGCTCGTACTCTCTACTTATCGCTGAGTAAATCGTGAATCCCAGTTTTTTGGGATTTTTTGAAATCCGCAAACATGGACAAGTTAAAAATAGTATTACTAGTGGCCACTGTGGCTGCTTTCACTCTAGTATATCTTCCTACTGAATCCCAAGGACAGTCATTTTTTCGGTAAGTCAAGTATTTTCTCACTGATGGTCAAAAAACTTACTTAACTTCAATTGACTAGCAAGAAACATTTATTTTTATTTTTAGTATGCCCTCACCCTGGACATTTGTTTGCAAGAATGGAACATGTGTTAAAAAGTTGAGATCCGACTCCACTGTTATTCAATCTTTGGACACATGCAGATTAAGATGCGGACGTTTCCGTGCCATTTGGCCCAGACCTACTGGTATTCCATTTTTTCATCATTTTTCACAATATTTCGGTTCATTCGCTAAAACTAAGTTTAAGAACGAAATGTGAGAATGAGAAATGCATAAGGTATGGGGAAAAGGGTTGAGTGCTGTGGCTGGTTTGTTGGACCAGAGAGATCATTAGCCTCTGTCTCGGTATATAAGGCGTTATTGTAATGATAGGAAAACAACTTTTGCGTAAAAAAACTTGTTCCAAATGAATGTGGCTTTGCACTTAGTACTATGTGCATTAGCTAGAGTTAGACTTGAAAACAAGTTCTCCAAGCCACTTATGTATGCACAGTGTAGTTTGCTAGTTAGTACGTTAGCATTTATTTAGCAATGCCCATTGACTGACTATATCTTTTAATCTGATCTATAAACCATGCATGCATAAGACCACATTTTCAGGTCTTATAGGGTTTATGCAAAACAAAAGTAGACATGTCTTTTGAAAGTGAAAGGATTTTACTCCGACTTCCTTCGTAACAGTAACATTTTATATATAAGGATTCTAATTTAAATACACACGATATTTTCCTAAAATTATGGATTACTATAAGTAGCTATCTATCTGTCAGTCTTTCAGCCTGATAGATAACATGTTTTTTCTCACAAACTCTCTATTTCAATAGGTTTCTTTTAGCTATAATACGTGGATGCATATCGATTTCGGGGCTACTTGCGACAAACAAAAAATAGGGTCAATCATCGTTTATATTTTTTACAGGGGATGTGGAATTGAGCAGAGTTGTGGTCCCATTCAAACCCCAAAATCTGCGAGTCCTCCCCGTAGTCGCTCCCACAGACCGTGTCCGGGAACTGCTCAATGGAGTGGTCAAGGACTTTCAAACTAACATTCTTAAAATGCATCCGTTGTACGAGGAGACGGGAGACAATCCTTTTGATAAGCAATATGACAACATTATCGAAGGCACTGTCGTACAAGTCCAGGTAAAAAAAACCTAGAAAATATCTCAAGAAATAATTGCATAATCGTATTCCCGTATCATCATGAGAAGAATAAACTCCAACTACATTATTAACATTATATTGCATAGATCGTAGTTGACGACCCAGAGGAGCGATTGACTCTTGAAACCTCTGAAGGATACCGAGTGGACCTCGAAACCCGAGGGAATGTAGTCACTGCTGAAGTCCGCGGGGACACTTTCTTCGGAGCCCGTCACGGACTGGAAACTTTGAGTCAACTTATCGCCTACGATGAACAAAGGGATACTGTACAAATCATCTCTGCGGGCGCTGTGATTGATCGACCCCTGTTTGCCTACAGAGGACTCATGTTGGACACATCCAGGAATTTTGTATCCATCAAAGGGATCAAGAAACTTATCAATGGCATGAGCTATAATAAGTTGAACACTCTTCATTGGCACATCACTGATTCCCATTCATTCCCTTTCTACTCTCAGCGTGTACCGCAATTGACTTTGTACGGGGCTTACACTCCAACTAAGATTTACTTCCCGGAAGAAATCAAGGATTTGGTTGAATACGCCAGAGTCAAGTAAGTTTTCCCGTGTTTTTTTTTGCATTCTCATCCTTCAGTCTATCTGATCAAGAGTTTTTTTCGCAGAGGTGTGCGAGTTATTCCTGAATTGGACTCCCCTTCCCATATTAGCAGTGGATGGCAAGGTCTAGAACGAAGCAATGCGGTCCAACCTGGACCCAATACGATCCGTCCAGCCCCTGTTTCTGTAACCAGTGGTGGACCCATGGCCGTTTGTGTCAATGCCGAGCCATGGAATCAATTCTGTTCGGAGCCTCCTTGTGGGCAACTCAATCCAGTGAATGAGCAAACCTATCTTGTCCTTGGTAAGTTAAAAATAATAAGAATAGGAGCATTAACTCTACCCTGTAAGGGTAAAGGGACAACCTACAGCTAAAGAAAATTCTTTTTCTAATAGGAAAACTGTACAGAGATCTCCTCGCTGTATTTGACACGGATGCCTTCCATATGGGAGGAGACGATGTCAACTTCAATTGCTGGAACTCTAGCAAGGAAATCACCGACTTTTTGGGTGCTCAACGACGAAACCGAACGGAGAGAGAATTTTTGCAACTCTGGGCAACATTCCAGCGACGTGCTTACGTGGAGTTGGTCCGTGCGGCACGAGGAACTGAGTTGACCCCTATTGTATGGGCGTCCAACCTCATGGTGCAAGAAAACATTGAGAACATTTTGGACCCTGAGAGGTACATTGTCCAGTTCAGGAATAGTGGAAGAGATCGCTCTTTGGCTGCAGTCTTGGACAAGGGCTACAGGATAATTTTCTCAAATAGGGACGCCTGGCAGTTCGATTGTGGATTCGGAGATTGGGTAACGAAAGCGTGAATTGAGCTAACTAGTCAGTACAAACAAAATGACATTATTCTTCATTCTTCTTTAGATGGGCGAAGGGAGAGGATCATGCGGTGGTTACAAGACATGGCAACGAGTGTACGACAACAATCCATTGCGTGTGATAGCCCAACTGAACACAACGGAAGAGATTGACCTACAACCTGGTCAAATCATCGGAGGGGAAGCGGCCGTGTGGTCCGAGCAAGTAGACGAGATGGGACTTGAGGCGAAAGTATGGCCCCGTGGTGCCGCTCTAGCGGAACGTTTGTGGGCCAATCCCTTCTCCTCATGGAGAGATGCTGCGGACCGACTTATTCATCACAGAGAGCGTTTAGTTCGACGTGGGATCCATGCCGATCGACTTCAACCCGAATGGTGCCTTCAAAATCAAGGGCGATGTACTTACTAATTAATTCTGTCTTCAACCTCTGCCATATTGGGGCCAAACCGAGATCCAGACCAGACCACTGAGAAAAATAATGGCAATTCTACACAATATATGGTTATCATTCATGAGGGGTTTCATGTAAAGCATCACCACATTCTTTTCAATTAACTGTCTCACATTATTATGAAAGTGCTTCAGGAATACATACACACCAGGTGGTCAATAATAATTTCAAATTCAAACCAAAAATATTCAAGAGCTTTACAACTTTAATTTGAATTGTTAAAAATATATGATGCTTTTCATGAGCAAAATGTACAATACAGTTAGTAATACATGAATTTTTGACAATAAATAAGTCTAATTATACAATTAACACCACTGACTTTCACAAATTCATTCCAACTGGCACTTCCGGTATGCCCATTCAGAGATCAAAATTACTACTTTTTTCCATCCTGGTCATAATTTTGCATCTAATCCTCAATGGTGACTACGTCGTCATCCTCTTCTTCGGATTCTTCATCCTCCTCGTCCTCATCATATGGCTCCTGGCCATCTTCATCCTCATCCGAGTAGTCCCTGTGTCTTCGTCTTCGACTAATGTCGTCCAAATCCTCCTCTTCTTCTTCCTCCACTTCTTCCCCTTCCTCCTCTTCCCCCATCATATCTTCGTCATCTTCAATGTCAACTTCGACCACATTGCTCCTAGCCCTTTGTCCACCGCTGGGCACCACTTCTATCTGGACAGAATGTGTGTCCTCGTCTTCGTGACTACGTCTTCGCGCTATAAGGTGAGACTGGACCAGAGCAGTGGTATTGTTGGTAGGAGCCGTTTCGCGGGCTTGATGGAAAGACATGGTGACCCAAGAGATGAAGGCTGGGATGGATCCTTCATTCAAAAGGAATCTTTGGATGTCGTCTCGAAATTGGTCCAAAATAGGAGTGTCCAGCAGCATCATGTCATGATTTTCTGCTTCCTAAGCACATAAAAAATAAAATGGTACCAAACAATTATTTGAATTACGAAACATAAAAATTGAAAAGCATGGAAAATATCGGCCGGGTCGGGATTTTTCCGCTTCGCATTTTTAGTCCTTTTAGCTACAATTATTTCATGCTTTAGAGTAAAAACCATATTTTACAAACAACTACGAACAGCAAAGCAGTGGTTAATATTCATGTCCCCGAGCTATTATAAGGGATTTCAAAACCCCCCAAAGTTAAAAATTTTTTTTGCACAAACGTTGAACACTTTACAGTCATTGCAAATAAGAAACTGATTTTCTGGACATTTTTGTTACCTGAAATACGAAAGCATCGTCAGTATTGGTATACACACTCTGAAGGCGAATTTGGTTCGTCGGCTCCCGCACCAAAGTTAAGTGGAACCCGAAGATCTTGTTAATAATGAGCTGTAATTGTCCAGTTTCGTAGTCATAAGCGTCACTGAGGATCTCCATTCGACGCTCTAAAGTCGTCACCTTCTCTACAACTTCTGCACAAACAGACACAACCCATGTTATATTTACTAAGTACGCATTCATTGTTGTAATAATGAACGTTTCTTTCTCCTTACTTCCGGCCGTTGAATCTAGCTTTTCCATACAGATACATTTGTTTTTTTCCAACACTTCTGCAAAAACAATACAAACATTTTTACTTTATTATCTACGGCCAACTCACATGAAATGCAATGTGATCTGACTAAACCACACTTCCAAATGTATCACTCAAAAATCTCGTCGAACAGCCAGTGTCAGTACCTTCTTTTTCATTCGTAAATGCCTCTATCTTCGCTTTGAGTTGCGCATTTTCTTCCATTAAAAATTTCACCCTTTTTTCCAAACTTAATGCCGATGGATTCCCTCCGAATGTGACAACTTTAACATCTGATTTAGATTCTGCCAAGTTTTCCATGTTTGTCACCGGACTTTTGCGAACAGTTTCTAATCTGATCAGTGATCAGAAATCAAGAGGAAAAAATGAAACATGGCTGCCAAAGAAATCAGGGAAACTGAGCAAAGTGCAATAGAACTTACTCGGCTTGCAATTTAGCAATCATTTGTTTATGTTGCTCGCAATCCTCACAAGTCATTTTATTTTCGTCCTTGTCCTGCTTCAACAGAGCTTCATAGTTTTGGACAATATTTTCTAGCTCAGAGATCCTACTTTGTAGCTGGGGAGAAGTAATGCCCTCAAATTCTTGTTCGTACGATTCTTTCAATCCTTTGAGACTGTCTCGATCCTGTGATGAAAAAAGGTAAAAAAATGACCAGTAAGTTCAGTTTATACTTCATTCATAACATATCAATTTTAGTAACTAAAAAACTATTCTTTTTACCTTTGTTAACAAGATGAGTTTTTTGGAATTCCTTTTCAACTCCGCTTCCATTTTAAGTTTTTCAGCTTCCAGAGCTTTCAAAGACTCTCTAAGTCTTTGGATTTCAGAGCTCGTTTTCGATAAATCTTTCATACTTGTGTCCGATCTAAATAATAACGCGATAAGTCAATAAGTTTACAAGACAAGACTGAGACGTTTTAGCGTGATCGTTTCCCATAAGAAGGAAAGTTTAACCCACCAACCTAATTTTTTGAATGCTGTTCTCATTCTTGAGCTCCAACAGAGTATTCTGGAGTTGTCGAACAAAAGTTTCGAGTCGATAGGGAGTTGTCACCTCAGCATCGATTTTGCAAGACATTTGGACCCACGAGTTGAGTTGTGAACGTAGAATGAGAATCTCATTTTCCAGGTTCACTTTCTCTTTGGCGATCACATTCGCAGAGGCGAGTTCTTGTTCCAGAGAACTTAGTTGTTCTTGCAGTAACATTTCCTTGCGCATGGAGGATTTCAATAGATGGTTTTCTTCCTCTAATTTTTTCATAGCTTTCACCAAATTGTAGTTCTCGTTCTGTTGTTTGATGTACATTTGTTCATATTTTCGGACCCTTTCGTTAATTTGCAGCAAAGAGTCTGCAGTAGCTGGGGAATCTTCAAGTTCGTCGCTTTTCTCCTAAAAATGATATTTAGTTACACATAGCCAGACAATAACATTATACCAGTACCAGTCATCGTCAAGTTGCTTCTAGTTCTAAATAAGGAAACATATTGACGGAAAAATAAATGCTCACGTTTTGTTTTTTAGTTTTTGAATATGCTTTTTTGAGCTCTTCCTGGTAATTTTTCAGTTGCTCCTCTTTAAGTACAAGTTGATCTTTGAGAATCTGCGACTCCATGATCCATTTCTCCGCACCAAGTTCAGTTTCTCCCAAATCTCTAGACAGTTTTTGTACTGCAGCAGATTGCTTCTCATTTTCCTAAAGACATCCGAAGTCCGAAACATCAATAAATTTATATTACTGTACAATGCAAAATAAAAAAAAGCAAATTTGTCTCATGTTGCTCCACCAATTAATGGGCAATCATTGCTTTGATCACCAAGCCAAAGAGTAACATTTTGTGGCATCAATAATTCAATGATGATAATGTTTTTTAATTTAATTTTTTTTATTTGAGTTAAAATAGTTTGGTCAAACTTTGGTAACGAAACAACGCATGCCAAATAACCTAGCAAAAAAACTATATTTTTCAACGCACAGAAATAGCTGCATAGTGTCCAGTTAGCACCAAAGCGAAATTAATACTCAAAACAAGTCAGATTACCTGTTGAGATTGCTGCTTCAATTCAAAATTTTCAGTCCTTAACTTTGAAACGGTATCTTGAAGCATACTAGTTTTCTGATTGTGCATTTCATATTGCTTTTTATAAGTTTCTCGCAGTTCCTCCTCTGCTTTGGTTGCTTTACTTAAGTTTTCTCGAAGTAAGGCATTCTAGAATTTCATCAAATAAAAATTAGTGTAGGACAGGAATATAATCATATATACCTTTCATTGAATAATTGAATTAATTTCAAAATTCAAATTGGATATTCAATTCAACCCACTTACCTCATCAGTAATGTTCCTACATTTCGCTTTCAACAAATACGAATTCTTCTCCAAATCGATTATTTTCTCCCCATGCACTTTCTTCAACTCAATGATTTGATGCTCAAGTTTCGTACAGTATGCTCGACTGTCAATTAATTCCGCCTGAGTTTGTCGAAGCAATCGTTCCAACTCACCTGAAACGAATTTCGAAAATGGACAACATAAATATTAACGATAACAGAAATTGTCTAATTTTGTAAAGGAATAGTTTAGGTTTACTTAACGTACTGACACTATTTTGAGACGGAGTTTTGCTTTCAATGTAGTCATACAGTGAAGTTCTTTTCCTTTTATTAGATCCCGATGTGGAAGACGAGACGTGCAACAAGGATTTGTCCCCATCCATAAAAAAGGTATCATCGTCAAAGTTTATTCGCTGTTTTATAAACTGGAAATTTGGGGTTTCTGGAGATTCACCCAACGCACTTTTCCGACGGTCCAACGAAGCCAAATATTTCGTAATCGGGGTTTCTTGGTTATCCATTTTTTGGCCAAATTTTCAATAAACAATGCATGAAAAAATCCCTCTCATTTCTAAACCAACTTGTTTTTAATTACAATTCAATCCAGGTTTCCAGGTGATGATGATGATAGTACACAAGAATGGCAGTGTGCATTCCCGCCGTAACGTTTGAGTCACCTGACTGGCCGAAAACAAAATCACCGTTGGGCTTCTCCGAGTCATACCATCTCAGAACTTAGAAAGCTTTTAATTTAAATTTTACGCCAGACTTTAAAATTAAAAAAAAAACGTTTGATAAGTTTAAAGTGTTATACTCAGATAAAGAAAAATTTTTAAGGCTTCTAGAGTTAATTATGACATGCCAGCATGAATTATACAGTGAAAATAAATGTGTTTTTTTTTCAATAAAATAAAACTTCTGTTATTATTCTTGATACCACAATGTAATCTGTATTATTACTAACTATAACTAACAAAAGCTAAGAGCACTTATTATATCGAAGGAAGGGGATCTTCAAACCGCTGATCCCCATAAAGCAAAAACTTTCGAATATTCAAAACTCGAAACAGTTGATCATCTGGACAAATATGCAGAGCGTAGTTCACAAAGGCAATTTTAGCATCTTTCTCCAACATTTCTACATTTATACTTGTGTCCGCTAGGTGAGCAAATAATTCCCATCCAGTTTCATACTCCTTGGCCATGATGTTATGACAAATGGCCACACAAAATGACAAATCTTCAGCTTCCAATGCTGCTTTGCCGACCATATCCAAAATACGACTCTCCGTTTCCCCCAACTCCATCTCATCTATGTGCAGAAACACGGCCAATTTTAAAAGCTGCTGATATTTCTTATAACCACATTCGACACTATTCATCGCCTCCTGCACAAACGGCCATCGATCTTTTTTCGTTCTCACTGTAAATATTGAATTCAAATTAATTTCATGATATGATTTCCTCTAAATCTTCCATGAACCTTTTTTTACCACTTTGGGGAAGAATATTGAGCTCGAAATCCTTATTCATGATCTTGATAGCGTCAATCAGATCAAACATGTATACAACACTGGGCTCCTTCAGATTGTCAATCAGATTGAGTACAACTCGAGCTAACTTCATATCCGAATCGGCAAAATCATTCGCCGAGTCGAAATACAATTGAGCAGAATGTAGCACCATTTCCAAACTCTTCTCATAAGGGATCACATGCAGATAAAGAGCATATGAAGTAGAATACACGCTCACTGTGTCTGCAACTCTTCGAACGAATTCAGTCAATCCTCCGGTTCTAGTATTTGGTACAAGTCCTTGTTCTGTCCCCTCCTCTGGTTTGGACCGTTCTAAAAATTCTCGTGCTAGATTTATCACATCAGCTGAGCCACTTTTTAGTAACGAGTTCACATAAATCTGAAAAATACAAAGAAGTACATTCCTTTATAGCTTTACAAATCCATATCCACCCAAAGCGTTTTATTACAATTACAATGTTTGCAAACCATTACCTATTATGAAACATTTCTTTCTAACCTACCTACTACCCAACTATTTATCTACCTACCTGAATAAAAATGCACTACTAACTCAAATTCGATGTATATTTCGAACCTAAACTAATTTTTTCATAACGCTCATAAAAGAGCTGACAATAGTGTCCACATGTGCCATAGCCCCCACCCCCTTATCCCCACACATGAGTGTTTTTTCCACAGGCTCCACAAGTTGATACCCAAAGCCACACAACGTAGAAATCTGTCCAGCAGTTAAAGGATGCTCCCACATTTTCGTATTCATCGCAGGACAGAACAATACTGGTTTTGCCGGAACGCTTTTCAAATCCCAAGCTCGAAGAATACAAGTTAACAGATTGTCACACTGTCCCCCCGCAATTTTCGCCAAAGTATTTGCATCTAGCGGCGCAATAACTAATACATCAGCCCATTTTCCCAAATCGATATGCAAAACTGGATCCCCCCGTCCATTCCACATGGACCACTCGTCCTCGTCTCGCCAAAGTTTGATTGTTGACCCGAGTTCATCTGAAGAGAAGAATTTACATGCGTGTTCTGTAGTAACTACGGCCACTTTTGATACTTGGGGTAGATTATTAAGTTTTGCAACCAATTCGGGGACTTTTATAGCCGCGACGCTTCCTGTGACTCCCACTAAGACGTTGATTCCAGGATTTGTAGATGTCGAAGATTTAGAGTCGTCTTCGTCACAACATACGGAAGATTCTTTTTTATCCATGGTTTACAATTGAACGGCAGCAAGTTCCTCTTGAGTATATCCCAATCGTTGAAATTCTTGCTGGCTCATGAGTTGATTGTCAATGCGACATTTGAAGTACCGTAAAGCAGGGACACGGCATTTCTCATTCACTTGATTGTTTTCACGAAGACACAGCATGTAAGACATCATGAAGTTCTTGCATATATTTTCTCGGTCCAGGGGGAAACTTCCTTGTTCAGGGGCTGTAGGTGTAAAACTTTTTTGACCGAAGGTCATAGAACTCATCTTCTAAACTTTTCGTACTATTCGAAACTAACGGATAAAGGTGAGAACTCGCTAATGACAGCAGTTAGTTAGGACCTAATGCATAAAGTAATGTTGGTTTAGAACGCGAAACTGTTGTTGACGTTAAAAACTACTTTTTTTGCGTGAATTTGATAATTTGATTTCGGTTTACATTTTTACACTTAGCTTCCTTCCTCTGGGATTTTAATATTCGCGGGCAACACCATTGAAAATGACAAAAATTTTCAACAACACAGTTTCAAACACTCAAATGTTGTCAAAACATGTGAAAAATGAATAAATTCTTACTTCGAAACAGATTTCCTTGGGAAAGTTGACAAATATTTTTTTCTGCAGTTCCAAAATATCGTACAGTAGGGCTTTCCACTCATTTAGTTTTAACACCTCTTTTCTGCAAACAAAACAACCAATGTTAATGCTGATGCCTGCCATAAATAACTAATTGACCACATTTTACTGAAACTGAAAAGTAGACGAACCTATTTCTAGCAGCTAAACAAACTCGCTCGAACAGCAAAACTACTGGGTCATCCTCCGCCTCCGCTGAAATCTGCTGCAGCTGTGTCAACGAAACATTGACATCATACTTGCGACAGATCACCGACCCTTCATAACGGCGTTCTAGAAGGTCCAACGAGTCATGAAGATGGGTTAATTTCTCATTCTTGCTCAATCTGTCTCGTTCAGGCAAACAATCTAAGATGGTGATTATGGATGGAAAATCCTCCGCCCGCTCATTCGCATAGATACAAGTGACTGCTAATTGAATTAACTCGCTCACTTCTTTTATTAACCTGTGGTTGCTCTTCCCTGGTTTCGATCCTTCAAAGATCTGCAATATCCAAAAAAAAATTAATTATGGCACGTACAGGCTGGAGATTTTAGATAGTCAAATTTTTGTGTACTAACCGGCAAAACTGTTTTCAGATCGTGTGCGGCCAAAGCTGGCAAATATTGATTTAATAAATGGAGTCGGGATCCCTTCTCACGGTTTTCACATTCTTCCAAAAAGGGGAGAGCAAACTCTCTAAAGTGCGATATGTACGTTTCAGGTGCAGCCTAATGTAATTTAAAAAAAAGTTTGTTTTCATCATAATCGGAAATTATAGTGATTGAACACATACCTTGGAAAGTAAAATTTCGAGTCGCTCTAAATAGGACATTTGTTCCAATACATCCAGTGTTAAATCGTCTACGCCTACATCGTAGACCAAAACCTCCAAAGTCTTTAAATTCTCCACTGTCTCTTGAACCTCCTAAAAATGAATGAAAAAAACTAGTTTTCAGGCTTTTACGTCTGCAAATAGTTTTTTGGCATTTTTAATTATTAAAAGCAACTCACAGAAATGTTATTCTGCAAAGCCAACAGTCCAAGTTGATAAGCATGAGTAATGATCCCACTATAGCGCTCAATATCCCGCATCTTCGTATTGTACCAAGAAACAATATCTTGCATGGACAATTTTGAAGTTTTTCCTGAATCTTGGTTCACATCATTCACATACTGATCACACCAATCCACTTCTTGAGGCTCGATGTGTTCCCATAAGCAGATTTCGGAGTCATCTTTCACCACAGGTAAAAAATCTCTGGAAAAAAAAGAACAATTAATGCGCAGTTTAAAAAACTATGGCCTCGACGAGATTTTTCTTAGTAGTTTTGAATAGCACGAATAGCTGGGGTTGCATTCCCAGTTGGTTAGGGTTTTCCTTCTGAGTCTCTGCTGAAGAATTTCCCCTATTCTTTTCCTAGCTAGGTTTGCCTATCTTTATCTTAATGTTTTGATTCTTTCTTTGTATTCTTGCGGCAAATAAGACTGATAATGATCAGTTGTATCGTGAAAAAAATCAAAAAAATATTTTTAAGTCTTATTCATAATATGACTTACTTATACAAATAGGGAGAGGTTGTTTCCGGAAAATTCGCGAGCACTCGTAAATAATTGCATTCAATTTTATCCCAATGATATGTCAGCATCAGACGAAGACTTTCGAATTCCTCTTTCCGTGCCATAGCTACACAAGATTCAAGTGGAGTCCGACTTCTCAGCTTTTCATATGCCAAGGAGTCATATAATTCTTCTGAAACGGCGGGGCCTCCCAAAATCAACTGAAATTACCAAAAAATCTCGTTCATACATCGTGGAGCAGTTTTATAGTAAACACGAATTTGCTATATTTACCTCATATGTATTCAGCATTTGAAGGTATGTGAGAAACTGCTTTCTGTAGGACATGAGTCGTTTGACTTCCACATTTTCAAAGTCTATTAAAAGGGTGTAATCTTCCTGAGATATGTCGAGATCGTCCGGTGTCCACATAATGAATCGTCCTTCATCCTTATCTGCAAAAAAAATTCACCAATTAACTCACAAACTCAATAGTTGATCAATTATTAACTCTAACTGATTAGTTACCTTGAGTAATCATTAAAGCTGCACTCATATCCGTTCCCTTCAATCCGAAATGAAGTAGTTGCTGTGCAGCCAAAATATCATCGGGAACCCGTTCTAAGCATTCTTGAAGTACCCAGTTTCGTTTTTTTATTTTTCCCTGTAAAAATCGTCCGATTATATGTTACCGATAAGAATTTGTTCCGACAAAATCCGCTTTTAGTAGGTTACCAAATAGTCTTTAATAGAATGAGTAGTGACAGGATTCTTGGACCATTTCCTCTGATATACTAAATCTGAATCCAAGCCATAAGCCTTGGCAAGATCCAAAGCTACTCCATATTCCTCAGCTTCAATTTTCTGGTGAAAAAGTTCCATGGGTGTGATACTTCGTAGGGAAAATAGCCTATGCGTTTCCGTCCAAATGGGTGATTTTTTCTTTCTTTTTCGAGCTGGCCTCCATTTTTCGGAATCAGTGAGCCAGAATAGGATTTCTGTCACAATGTTTTTCATCCAGAAGTGAGAACCATCTTCATCATTTGAATCTTCTAATTGCACGGGTGGAGAACTTGGAGCATTTTCATCCCCTTCAGAAGATACAGCAGAACTTAATCGCCGATCTTTCCCTTTTGAGCAGCGGATTTCACATTCCAGGGCAAAAATTCCTTTATCATATTTGTTGGTGATTCGGACAGAACTTTCAAAAAACTCGGGAGAATTGCCCAATAAGTTTTTAGTGGGCATTTCTTCTTCAGTTGACCAGAGGGACACGCAGCCATTTACTCTGGAAATTATCACTGTCTAAAAACAAAAAAAAAACACTACACATGCTAAATTGCAAAAATATTGAAAACATTAGAAAATTTTTCCGACTTTCGCTTACATTTTCATTCCACCACTTAAGGTCAAAAATATGAAATCTCCAAGGATCAATCGGATCCTTACAAAAACGATTGTATGCTTTCAACCAGTGATTGTTGAATCGTGCATTTTCTGCCCCATTTTGGAATTGTTGTTTTAAAGTCCAATGCCGATGAAGTTTCAAAGACGGTACATGCCACACAGAAATTGCACCAGACGCGTGTATTGCTCCTAAAAACTTATTTTCAGGTGAAAGTACTATTTTGAAAATCCCATCCTAGGAATGAAAATATTTACGTACTTTGGGTATAACATATTTCATATACAAAAAAAAGTACAAAAATTACTAATTAACAAAAAATGATCAAACCTCAAATGGTTTTTTGAAAAAAACTGAAGTAAGTGAAGTAGGCCATATGGAGCCAGCGTCTATTTCAGAGGCACTACTGGTCACATTAAAAACTATTCGATAGTAAGGATCTTCATTTAGAATCCGCCACGCGGTTATTCCAAAGTCACAGTTTTCTCCCTATAGTGCAAAACAGTACCGCAAATCGAGACTTTCCAGACATTCACACTTAATATACAATCAGTAAACTAGATATGATTGGTTTGTACAAACACGCAAAATCTTCAGAGGCTAACTTTGCCAATATGAAGGGTGAAAGAGTTTGAAATTTATATTTGGCATGCTAAAACCTTATTTGCAATTCTAGAGATAGAGAAACAATTCTCAACTCTGTGCAGACAGGGGAACGCTTGCCGAAGTACATGAAATTTAACCCAAAAAAAGAAATAGTTACCTGTGATTTCGAATGAACACCCCCTTGAAATGACCCGGATACAATGATTAGATCATGTGAAGCACAATGGATCCCTGCAAACAATCCTTTGGGATAATATTTTTTCATGAGGGTAGACTCGTGATGAAAAATCATCTGATCCACATTAGTCTGCCGATAACAGTGTAGTTTCCCTTTGATATCAATGCTCACTAGTTCTCTTCTGCAATATTAACCAATATATATCACAGGCATTCAAATTGGGGGAAAAGACTAAAATTCCGAAAAATATCATACATGGAGGAAGATCCGCTGATCCGAGATTGGGGGAAGAACAGTCCGACCAAAGCATTTGCTTTAGAGAATTTGGAAATTGCCACATCTTCTTGACTAGGGAGGGAGCACCTGAGGACCGAAAACAGTTGGGACCCGTACTGGTCAAAAAATAATATGTATCCGTCTGTGAAACTGATGGCCAGTAAAATGCCGTCTTGGCTCCAGCACATTCTTCGCAAATGCGGGAATCCATCTTTTCTCACTGGGGTAGATTTTACAATCTACTAGTTAGTTCAGAGCCATTCACACGCTATGAGATGTGGGATGGTTAGAATACAATATGTGTACCATTATTCTTGCCAACAGCAGAGGCAAAATTGTCCCGGCGAGACCGGATCTCCAAAGTTGAAGATTGTAAGACAGCCAAAAGGGATCCATCAGGGGAAGGCTCCAATAACCATATTGGACCACATGAAGACAATCTAAAAGTTTTACAATGGACATAAAAATCGTACTTGATCTAGTTAAAATGAATGTTGAGATGAACAGTGTACCTTTTTCCGATCTGAAAAGAGTTGAGTCTCAAAGAATTGTCAAAAAATATGCGACTAGTGTATTCGAGGATGCTGGACGACTGGTTCCCTAATTTGGGGAACGAGAATCGGGACGGCTCCTGGGAAGCAATCGGAATATAATGCTAGCAAATGCAAGAAATAGAAGAAATTTAATTTTTCGACTTACTTCTTTTTGATCGGTGACAGCCCATTCGGTGCAGCATATTAATTCGTAAAGTATATTTTTAGATTTCGATGGGGAATTCATCTTTTTAGACTTTTTCACATGCTATCTTCTTAAAATTAAATTACGTATTAAAAAGCACCGAAAAGTTAACCGACTGAACAATATTTAAAACACGACAACTTGTTTGACAACACAACAAGAACAAATCTATAAGTAATTCAAAAATTATTTTCGCGGTCGGTGCATCACGCACATCAGGGTATCTGGCCATGTAGACTGTAGACCCAGACAAACATAGAGACCATGTTTGTTGGACTGGTTGGACTATTGGGCTCTTCAAAAATAAAATCATTAATTCCATTGTATTTAATTGCATTGCTATTTATTATTTATGATACATAATGAGCTTTGTGGTTTAAACTCAAAGCAAAATCTGCATCCCGTAATGTATAACCATTTGCATTCGTGTGTTTCAGATATTAGGGAGTTTGCGCTTTTACAAGTCAACTGACAAAACAAATACGAGTCCTATCTCGTTCACGTTAAACAGTTGTAACTTAAAGTGAACAAGATAGGACTCGTATTTGTTTTGTCAGTTGACTTGTAAAAGCGCAAACTCCCTATTATGTTCAATGGGTCTATCCTTTGCCCTAATATTTTCTTTTGTCTTCTGCTTCTGCAGTACACATTGGCCAAGTACTCTTCAATTCAATTAGCATTCAGCAGTTTGTAGGAAAACTTGAGAGTTACCGGAGGCAATACAGATGTATGGTTTAATTTTTGTGAAAAATCCCTTGAGCAATCTTCTTGATTACAGTTGTAATTGTGACTTGGAGCTAGAATGCGGAAAAAAGAGTACAGGCTGTGAGTGGCCAGAAGCCTTTATTAACCTTGGGCTCCCTCAAGCCTTTTATTTATCCTAGCTGCCTTCCCACTAACTAACTTGAAAAGTTTGTCCACAGGCGCAATTTGCGCACTAACTATCAAATTCATACATCCTCCCATTTCACAATCATGTTTCCTGTGTAATTGCAAGGTAGATTTGTATTTCTATTACTTATTGTGCGTTTTGATCAGTTTCCCCAACTATAGCGATGCAAGACCAGCATAACACCCTAGACTTCAAAACCAATTTTTTCATTTCTCATGTGCTTAGAGCACTTTCGGAGCTCAAAATGAATAGCCCAAGGACCGGGACAGATGAAACCGTAGCCCTCAGGTTGTATATGAGTTTGTGAAGCGTGCACCCAAGGCTTTAGTTACGAACTTAACTTGCACACTTTTAGGAACCAAAACTAGGGTGTAATATGGCCCATGAAGAGTTGTAGCCAGTATTAGTAGTAGTAAAGTCTCTCATGCTTTGCAGACTACACATAACAAGACGCCACATTGTGAATGTGGCTCATTTCTCCTTTGGCTCTCATCTCGGCTGCACGCAACGACTTTTGCTCCTTCCTGGAAAGCAACAGTGCATATATGCATAGTGCATTGCTAGTTAGTTAAAGTTGAAGGCCAAGAAAAATAATTGAGCATGGACAGGAAACCGGAACTGAAATCACTGATGGTGGAAGCTGTTCCTACATCCAATAATCGGTAAGTAAAAAAATTCAAAGAGGATTATATTATGCATAGCATGCTAAAATGGGAATAAGAGCCTGTTGTAAAGCATGTGAGACTGGTTCGTTAAATGGGAAAAACTAGGTGGCTAAAATGAGATCAGGATGTAGATTGGAATTGGCATTCGCATGTTGCACTGCACAACAGGCTGTTGGATTGGATTTTCTTCGATATTGCTATGCTAGGGAATCCTCATGCATTAAACTAATTGAGGGAGTAGTTTTTTCGACCCCGCTAAAGTATGGCACTTGCTACACAAAGTAGTCCATTAGGACCTTGGATACGGAATGATTCAAGAAAATTACGTTTTATTTGCAGCTAGAAAATTTTTATTCAAACAGGTAGAAAAAAATAGTGCCCATTAACTTTTTAAATAGTTAGTTTAGTTAGAATAATATTGCTAGACCAGAATTCTGATTGCATCATTATTTATAAAGGAAACTGTTATTATAGGTAATGAGTGGAGTAATAAATAAGATGGCATCTTAATACGGAGTCCGTGCAACATGTAGCATTTTGAGTAAGTATGGCCATCTCACAATAATAATGATGATAATAATAATTTTTAGACGAGTGATATGGATAAGTTTTTATGTTATATGTTATGGAATTCACCTGGGAACTTTCTTCCAGTTACTTACATACACAATAGTACATGTTGAAGACAGTCAAGAAGATTACAATCATTTGGACATAACTTTTTGGTTTAATAGTGAGTGATAAAAAGAGTCATTGCATTCCACTTTCTATCTTTACCTTTATGGGAATCTAGCTAAAAAAATCCATTTATATTTTTTATTCTGTTTTTTTCTATTTTTTTCCAAAAATAAACATAGTCGTAACATAGTTTTACAATTAATTTTTCCAACTTTACAGGCTAGCAAGACCTCTGTTTTGATAAATTGCTTGTTTGACTCACTGGAGTAATATGTAACTTTTTCTAGTCTCCATACAGAGTCTATATGAGACCAATTTGGGACCTCCGTAATGCAAAATTACGTGAATTTTTACCTTTTTAACGACACATACATGAGAATCCGATTAAATGTTATGATGATTGCCTTTGAGGGGTCTCTGAAACTCACTAACTGTGTATGCATGCATGTGAGTGCACCTATCAGATAAAATCCAAAGGGAATGTTAGTCCTTCTTTTCAAAGGGTTATTTGATGTGGCTCCTGGGAAGCTCCAGATGGTATCAACACCCAAAGAAACACATAAGCTCATACGTTCTATCAGCTCCATTCCAGCGGAATCAAATGAAATGGCATTTAGGTAGCCACTATTTGTATCTCAAACACACCGTAAGGGGCAGTGTCCTGAAGGGACTCCTGTAATCATCAATGACATCCCATCCATTCTTATCTGTATAGTTAGTTATTGTGTCCTTAAGGGAAAATAAATAGCCGCAGCTCCCTCATCCCTATTGCAAATGCGATGAATTCAATGGACTCTAGTCTTAAATTTCTGCTGTGGCCAAAAAGTGTGTGTAACTATGCAAAAGTTTCGTTCCAGTCGCAGCAGACTATTTATTATGATTTTAGCTGGAGGTGCAAAATATGTACATAGGGCTTGTACTACGTACGTAAGAGAGTTTGGGTTCCCGTAGTACATACATTGGGCTGGGAGCAATTCCTTTTTCTAACTCTCTCTCTCATTCTGCCATATATGAGCCTAACATATACATACCAAATGGCCTGTGGCCCATCATCTTATCCAACAAAAAGAGACTACACAACCATCTCTACTGTACAATGTTGGAAACTGGATTCCGCATTCAACGGATCCTATCATGAACTGCTGTAGGGCTCTCCTCTGGCCATTCATAAAAGAAGACTCTGTATAATGAATAATGTGTGCTCCTCAGGACTCTTTGTACGTCCCATTTCATTAACTAACAAAATAACTGTATATATAGGGCTTGGAATCTGTGCAACAAAATTTAGGAACCATGTGTGAATCATGTTGGCACATTAATTATCTTACATTACAAACGGCTAATCATAAAAAGTTTGCATAGTATAAACAGGAATCTATAATCGGAGTAGCCGATTATAAGATTCCGATGGATTTCACTCAATTCAAAAATGAAGTGAGTGAGTTAGTTAGTCGACGTTCAAGTTTTTCAAAAGGAAGGAGTTTGAGACATCGTATGTATAAAGAAGACATGTAAGTTGATAAAAATGTGACTTCTAGTAGTGCCTAAGCGCATATATTGAACTATAAGCCCAAAGGGATGGACCGGAGATTCAGTTGTGTCCACGTGCGTAAATTGTCTTTTATCTGGCACCACATACTAACTATACAAATTTGCTTACAAGATTTGACGTGGGTTGGAGCCCAGGTTTAGATTCGCCTTCGGACAGGTTGAGCAAACTTTTGAGATATGTACACACTGAGTGAGGGCTGGGAGGGAATAATTATTATTTCTCTGCTTTCTGGGCCCCAAGAGCAATGCAATATAATATTAGTTAGTTAGAAAGCCCTGTGAATAGGTGAAATAGTTTGTAGTTTTTGAACGAGTCAGGCCAGTTTTGGTGCTCTCAGCCAGTTAGTCACTATGGCTCCTTCCTTCCCAACTTACAGTACTAGTTTAGTATTACTATAGCTGCATGAATTCGTTTCCTTCTGATTCCTCCTGGCACTGTGGCTATAATAATAAACTCTAGCAACAAAATTCATCTGCACTGGAGGCATTCTCAATTCCATTCCCTGTGCTATGCAAAAGCCAAAGGAAATGTACACAAAGCTCCTGCTCAGTTCCTCTTTTACCAATAGTCATTATCAACCGATCAGATCCTCTATATTCTTACTCATGTATACAGAGCAGATAAGATTCCCCTTTAAATCCTGTGCAGTCGCTTTCAAACTTTCCCTAGGTTCCCAGAAAATTCAATAGGGAAGAGTAAAGATAATTTAACGGCAGTCTGACTATATCTACATGCTAAACTATAGTGATGGATTGGTGTACACATTTAGGAACGATGGAGTTCATCCCTGTTTGTATTTAGCTGGGAGCAAGAATTCGCAATAGAATAAAGTTGGGAAAACTATTTACGTAAAACGAAACACCTGAGGTGAATACACAGACATACACACATGCAATATAACATACACACTGGGAGTTTGTAATATCATGTGTGCATGTGAATGAAAGGAACAGAGAAAACTCACTCACTTTGTTTTCATCAGCAGCACACATTTTCTTTTCACTGTTTAATAATAACAACTCCAATGAAAACTACGTAACTGTATTCCCTCATTCAAAGTGTAACTAGACGCTTTGTAGGTGAGACTGTGGAAAATGAGATTTTTAAGCACTTTTGCATTATCGCCCACCGTATGTATAATGCCATTATTATTATGGGCACCGGGGGCCATTGGATCGGTTTTGGACTACATGGAAGACTCTACTACTAGATAGACTGTATACTTTGGCCCTAGGGCTACTACAAGATTTTATATAAGGCTTCCCCATGAGGTGGACCGGGACTTTTCCTATGAAATGCTCCGGGACACTTTTATGCTCACTCCATGGTTCACTGACAAACTTGCTGGCTTTCCCTATCGGGCTGTAGGTAGAAAGGCACGGCGGCCGCAAAGACCCTCCAGTCAGTTCGTTCGTCATAACCATGAGTTACTATGACTATATGACTATAACTTATGAGTTATGTTGGCCTATGTACACCAAAACCGTGTTTAATTTTCGTGGAAGACCTTACCTATGCTTTTTATGGGAACAGTACACTGGCTTTTCCATTGTGGTTTGGCTTTCAATCTCTGGAAATGTGTACCAGCAACCTGTTAATTTTCCACTTAACTTATTATTCGTCCGCTAATCCTCCGCATGTTAATTTGTGTGCCATTTGTTTTGTACGCTCATAATGTGATTGGATGAGAAAATTTGCCTTGATATAACCAACCTACGGTAGGTTAGTAGATGAATCCTTTTCTGGGAACCTTTATTAATGTTTGTAGCATTGTACACATTTTTAATTTCCCATTTTCTGTATGATACTGGTTAGTTACCAAGGTTTTAACAGCCATGGGAGGAAGAAAGGAACCACAGTCCTTATGTATTTTAGTTTACAAAGGCCTGCCTCGGGAATTCTTATTTGTGCCTACCAACTATCCTGCATTACATGTGTGTTTTGGTACAACCAGCTAACTAACCTACCTATTGTACGTAGGGCTAAGGACATTGAAATGAAAGTGAAAAAATGGAATGAAAAGTTGTGTGCCCGTGTATAAAGGATGAATATATATAAAACTCACCTTGAGGGCTCCAGGCTTTCCCTAGCTAATCGAGCCACGTTAATATGAATTCTACATAATATACACTCTGCTGTACAAACAGTCAGTGAGTTATATAAACCCACTCTCAGGACCTTAATCTACCTCTTCTAATCTTTTTTACTCTCTCCCAGTTTTTGGAGCTCCGCAGGCCAAATTATAAACACCGTACACTCTGGAATTAAACTTTCTTTCGAACTATACTATAGTTAGTTACGATGTAATGTCCGTGTGTTTATTTGTATGGGGCTCCAATTTGAGATTAAAAGGTTCCATAGTGCAAATTAGTCGAGTGAATAAAAAAGGATTCAAAAGTCAGTGATGGTAATCCCTGTAAAAGTGAGCCAACTAACTTATGAAGAGAGAAAGTGAGTTCACTTCACCCAAGAATATGCCAGACATGGGAGAGAGAGGATTCTTTAATTTTCTTACTTTTTATTGCAACTCCGCTTCTGGCCAAACTGTCTCAAATCTTTTAAGCTTTTTTTCTACTTTAGTTTCATTATTATTTACTCTGTAGCCTCCCAGGCATAGTCTTTCACGTATGTTAAGTTGTATGTGCTATGTATATAGAAAGTAACAAGTCCCTAACTTTAATTACCTCCTTTCACTCTATTTTGGACTAGAATGTCAAGTCATAATAATAATGTGCACTAGTCAACAAGCTCGCTTTTGTTTATGCACTTCATATTCACAGCCTTTCATAATCATACTATAAGTTATGTACAATACAGCATTGCAATTTTTCATTTAATTTGGTCACTTATTAAGTTGCAGAGCCGTCTTAAAGAACGTAAAAGTTTCTCCTGTCTTTCCGTTTGTCTGTGAGTCCAATAAAATAGGTGTTCGTCCAAAAAGATTTTCTCAAAAAAAAACCCAGCTATATATTTAACTGTTATAGCGGTATTTTTTGAAATTTACATCATAGCATTTTGTGTTTCCAGACATTTATCTCCTAGTGAGTCACCCGGACTATTTTCTCCAGCAGGAATGTCGAACCATTCTTCCTCCTCTGCACCCACTTCCCCAGTGGTCACTTCGTCAACTACTGTCGTAGCGGCTGCTGCTGTTGCAGCAATTTACGCAACGCCCAAGAATCCTCCGGGTATTCCATGTGTAGCGGCAGCCTCCAGAGCGACTGCTCCCGTTCATATTGATGTGGGGGGCACCATTTACACCTCCTCTTTGGAGACACTCACCAAGTGAGTTATAAACTTCATTTATCTTTTTACACTGTATGTATCGCTAATGAATTTTTTTAGTGCTTTGAGTAAAATTCTAGCCTGGAAATAAAAAACATCTTGTACAAGTTAACTCACAATGAAAAAGAACACAAAAGGTCACAATGCTTGATTGTCCACGTTAAACTGAATAATTAAGGAAAGAGCAAGATGAAAAACTTGCTGCAAGTAAAAAAGTCTACAAACTGTGATGTAAACATTAAACTTTTCAACAAAAGCCATATTGTTGTTCACATATGAAAAGAGATTGCAAAGTCTAGCTTGTTTTTCTTTGTGAAAAGAACAAAAGAGTTGTGTAACATGAGAGCGATGCATACGTAATTAGAACTTGAGGGCAAGGTGGTCATTCTTTTCAACAGCCCTCAATGAGTTCTATATATTTTACACACCTCAAGCAGTTTTCGTAAACATTTTTTCTTTCCTTGCTACGCTTATCATTATTTGGAGTGAGCGAAATTCCCTGAAACCATTCATTCAGAGAATTATTAAGAGCCGCAGGCTTTACTTTGTACCGTGGACATAAATTACAAACCATATATTCATTTTTTTTGCCTGAAAGTCATAACACGTCATTTTGAAATCACAGACATACTCAAAATTCTTTAGTTTGTAATCCAAAGGAGTTTTTTTTAGTAAAAAATGCTTCTATTTCGTTTGAATGTTGGCTGCCATTGGGGAATAAAATACCATATTTGGTGTTTACATGATACGGCAGTGAAAAAATATAACCACAGGATATTTGTCATTGAAAATGTATGCGCACATTCACATGACGGACAAGTACACAAGACGACTTGTAAACTTGCCAGGGGGAACTTTTTTCTCATCCTTTCTCAGTATCCCATATTCACTGACTGAGCCACCTTATATGACGCGCACTACTAAAAGGAGTGATCGAGAAATCATAATGTTAAAGCACTTTGAGGCAGACGCCTTTTTTCATAAAAAGTACACTTTCCTTTCGATTTTTGGTGAGCTTTGTAGGAATTAAACTTTCATATTAGGAAAATTGCAGAATAAATTAAACTAAATAGCTAAACTGACGACAGATTGAAATCTTAGTCCTGATTAACTACAAGTAGTTCAATTATATGCTGTGCAAAGTACTGCTCACGAGTTACACGCATAACATGTGAGCGGAAAGTGAAATGAATTAATTTCTGATTTAATAACTACATCTCACGAAATTCCCTTTTTCATGAGTCTTTTTTGTACATAAATTCCAGATTTCCAGAATCCCGATTGGCCAAATTATTCAACGGGAGTATTCCTATTGTTCTGGACAGTCTGAAGCAACATTATTTCATTGACCGAGATGGGGAAATGTTTCGCCATATTCTAAATTTCATGAGGAATAACAAATTACACATTTCCCCCCATTTCTCTCATGTGGAGTTATTGTTGGAAGAAGCTCGCTATTTTGATATTCAAGGCATGCAAAAAAACTAACTAGCTAAAACAATTTATTGCAAAATAAATCTTTATATTGGTTTGCTTATTTCACTGCAGACATGGTGAAAGAACTGGAAGCGCTTCAAAAGGAGCAAGAAAATAATCGGGAACTACTGAAATCCAACTTATACAGTTTATCACAACCCCCCTTACTGAATTTGCGAGCAAATAACAATGACAGTACTTTGAGCAACAATAATCATCAACATCCCCCTTGCTCCTCTTCATCGGCTCCTCCGATTTCCCATCGGCAGATTAAGGTGGCTACAAAACGGATCAAGTCCCATCAACATCATAGGAATAGTAACAATAGCCGAGCCAAAACCGATGTTAATTTGGATCGTCGTATGGCCAATGATATCGAGGTAAAATTTAGTTTCAAAAAGCAGAACTTTTTGGAAAAGAGCAAAAAGTGCTATGCTGCTCTCAAATTCCCTACAGAAACATTCCCTCTCTTACCTGGCTCTGAAATAGGTAAAATTTGAGAATCCAATGCAGGTAAAAAATCAAAATGGAGCGGAAGTTAATCACAGTTAAACATGTGGTGTGATCCGGCCCATTTTGCTTTTCCACCTGCTTTGGATTTTCAGATTACACATTATTTCCGACCCTGCTGGTAAAGAAGGGGTATTTTTCAGTAGAAACCTTCACTGCTCTCTAGTGAAAAAAATTAGACTACTGTACTGTCTGTTTCTTTTTTGGTAATATTCCGAATCGTCACTTACACTACCCCTAACTTTAGAAAGAAATAAATTGCAATTTCAATGCAAATTTCTGAAAAAAAATTCGTTTATCGTCAATTTTTTAAACGAAAACCAGGAGAAAACAGCCAATGCCAAATAACTTTGAACTGAAAATTTTCCATTTTAATTTGAAACAAAAAACATTACAACAACAATTTAAGCGGTAAATCACTTTCCCTCCATGCCAAAATGTTCATTTTTGACAGGACGGAGAAAACTTGCCAGAAGATTCAGAAGATGGAGCCGAAATGTCCGCAACTGGGCGAAGATCCTCCACTTCTTCGTCTTCAGGATCTCCGGGATCCTCAGGTGCTTATGAAGTGCTTGCGTTGAACATCAGCCCCGATCTTGGGGAGCGGATCATGTTGTCGGGTAAGCGGGAGTTGATCGAGGAAGTTTTCCCCGAAATCCACAATGCCATCATGGATGCCCGGAGCAACGTAGCATGGCATCATGATGCTCGCCATGTGATTAGGTTCCCCCTCAATGGGTATTGCAAGTTGAACTCGGTTCAAGCCATCACGCGCCTTCTGAATTTCCGATACCGGTTGGCAGCCAGTCATGGTGGGGGTGTGGACAGTCAACAATTCTCAGAGTATTTGTTCATCAGGAGGACTCTTGTCTATTAAGTCATTAATTATAATTTTGGAGTACACATTGGTGCTCATTTGATCTTCAAATGTGGAATGTGGGAGGGTTATACAATGTTTTCGTCAGTTTTGATGTTCTGTGCTCTGACAGTTACCCTCTACATATAACCTTTTGAACGTTATTAAGTAGCTTAGGTGCTTATAGAATGAAGGGAACTAACCAAAACTAGTGAGTAGAATTTTAATGAATTGTAAGCTGTAGAAAGGATTTTGGAACTGAAGCTTGTAACTTTTTTGGAAAATGATCTCGGACGTAGGAAATCTTCTTTGGTTTTATAGTGCAGTTAAAATGTTATACTACTATTTTAATGATCTCAATTCACTTCATATTTGTTCATTAATGATATCCTCAAACAATGGTTAAAATAAACGCTTTGAAGGGAAATTAACGTGATTTTACTGTCTACGTTCATTTTGTGTGTGAAAATTGCATTTTGTGAACCACATTTAAGTCCTCAGAGTCAGACTGATTTTTGGCATTCTAAATATAATATCCAATCCAACAGACACATCGTCTGTCGGAATTGAAAGTTAGAATTTACGCTAGCAGATGTCGTCTCCTGCTTTCCTTGATACATTGAAGTTGTGATGCGGTAGTTCCACTCTAAGAACAATGTAAATATTTTAATGCATTCCAAAAAACTTCCAGTGCAACTTGGCTGAGCCCAACCAGGGGCTACTTGTGTCTCATACTTTCTGAAGTATAATTTTGCTTAAATATGTGTCTGCTTGTGTGTAGTATGTTTGCTACACATGATGATCC
>Ga0210040_10001697_pt1 | contig 32713 bp, 37 predicted proteins | sample CryGeyCG12114_NA_FD_185462 | JGI IMG/M metagenome (GOLD analysis project Ga0210040, IMG submission 185462) | Groundwater microbial communities from aquifer - Crystal Geyser CG19_WC_8/21/14_NA (SPAdes) (version 2) | ecosystem: Environmental > Aquatic > Deep subsurface > Groundwater | place: USA...
ATCACACTTTTTGCAGAAATGAGTGACAGTGGAAATGAAATCTGGGCAAAACTACTATGGCACCCAATCTTTCATCAGAATGTGAGTGGCAAAAACGATGACAAGGCTTTATTTACATGACAGCACAATGTAAATAATCCTGAGTGAGTGAGTGAACTACATGCATGCATTACAGTACAGAGGGAAAGGAGCACAAAAGGATTCATCATACTATACTAACTAAATGGAGAGTGAAAAGGAATCGTTAGCTACTACAAGATGGTGATACAACACATTTCTATAATGTTAGCAGTCTGGTCTTCCATCATTAATTCCCATGTCACGAGCTCCCATTCATTTCCCTTAACTAAATAATAACATTATGTCCCGTGTCCCACAATCCAACCCAAACCACTAACTCCACTCATCATTCAATTCAATTGTGAGTTCAGTGAGAAATGCGTCCATTCAATATTTTTGCTCAATAAAAGCTCAACCGGCTATATTTATTTACCATTCTGGCTGTGCAACCAACATGTGTACTGAATCCCAATGTAGTCTCCTATAGTGCAGTTTAGTTTTGTGTGTAATTATATAAAAAATTGTACATTTTACAAAGTTGCAATAGAGATAGCGTTAAAATGAGTTTTTTTGGTAATTTGATTCCTTTTATTCAAACTTTTTGGAATTTTTGGTTAAGAAATGTCCTATTTTCGAGTTAGTTTGATTTCACATGCTGGAGCTGGATGTTAAATGATGTATTTCCGGACGCTAGTAAAGTAAGGGAACAACTTTTTGGTATTTACAGTTAGTTAGGATGAATGGAGGAGACCATGGGCTCGTCTCCAAGGAATATTTGCGTCCATGTACGTTCTTGTTATGGAGTAAATACATGACAAGTCTGCTTATCGCCTTTGAAAGCAGGCTTTAGTTTGCACACATACGGAATGGGCATGAATGAAAGTGTGCTTCCACTTTCATCACATAGCAAACACACTCAATCAGACGAGCAAAAGAGTCATCTTTTTTCACTTTGTGTACACAGAGACAACTTATTTGCTTTGTAGGCCCATGTGCACAGTATTTTGATAATAATTATTGTACGTTTTCCTCGGCAAATACTGTAGCTCAGTCAGTGATTTAGTTAGTCGGTAGTTCAAAGATAAACATTTTCCCGAGAACTCTGTGAGTTTCTTTCATTTCGTTTAGGTAAACAAATTTAGCAAGTATAAATCTTTTACTTGTTTCAAAAATATTTTTCTTTTGCAAAAGCATCTGTTTTCACCTAAAACGCCGTAGTTTCCCCACACAAGGGTGAATTTAAAATCTCAGAGTACTAACTAACTAAGATTTCCCATAAAATCCTGTTACAATCTACAAGAAAATTATGTTTGCTCGTAAAAAGGGAGCCGCAATTTTCCATCATTTCAACATGAAATTACTACAGGCATGAAAATCTCATCATGCAAAAAACTTCTATAGCTCTAGCGTACTTCCGGACGAAAAACTCAACTGCCATCATCATTTGTGCAGCCCACAGGGAATGTATTGTGATATAGGAAACTGTTTAATCAACTTGGGCTCCCCATCCTCGTGACATTTCCAAAAAGCAGGCTTGATGAATACATTAACACACAGGTTCAACTTTGCACTCACAAAACGTGGAAGCTAAAATTAATAGCTTGGAACCCTTGATTGTATTCCCTTTACATCATCCATTCTTTGACTAATGCAAAATTTTGTCCACACTCTGTTCGTATGGTGAGCATTGGAAAATTATTCCCAAGAAGGCAAATTGAAACCGCCTTTTGAAAGCAACTTTCTCTTTTTTCACACGAACGAGTTGACTGTGCAAGGAATGTTCATCCATGATGATGAATGGTTCCCACACTCCAGTCACTCCTTGTATCCATAATAGTGGCACATTAGCAACTTGACGTTACTTACTTCACAGCAATTGTAATAATGGCTCTCAACTCCTATCTCCATGTTCACCTTTAACCCACATTTTAAGTTCCTAGCAATGAGAAAATTATTGTATCATCCTTTGGAGGACCAATTGGTCAATTAAGCATTCAATCTGCTCAGTTAGTTAGTTCCTAATCTCCGAATCCAATTCGGAATACTAACTTACTAACTAACTAACTAACTGACAAGAAGTAATCCAAGTTGGTTGCCAAGTCTCAAAAACTTGTCAATTATCTTGGAATGAGATTAAAAGTGAAGATCTCTCCACACCCACATGCCATCTTATAGTATGATCACGTTTGAGACGATAAGAGAGAAAGAGAGTGCTTATGAGCTTTGGAAGCAAGTTAAGCTGGTTGGCCAACTTTTTACGGCAATGGAAATCTTTCACCGTTCTAATCATGTATAATATGGGGAATGGCGTATGTAGCATGTAGCAAGTGAGTGAGTGAGTACGTAGAATGTACAACTTGCTTTCTCGTTTCCATTCCCAATGTCTCTAACTGGTGATATATAGGCTGCCTGAGAGAGAAAGTGTGTACTGAAAGTTGGATATACCTTCCAGAGATGAGATGGATCCGCATCTCGTGATCAGTTTAGTGTTGTAGGGCGTAAGAATGAGTACATTGAGGCGCAAAAAGAGTTTAAAGTGATGAAAATTTATAAAATTCACTGTGAACCTGGCTTTTTTTTAGAAATTTAAAAATTTAAACATTGGATTTTCCATGAAAATAAGGGCTTTTGACCACACAACCTTATTTCATCTCATGGTAAGATTTTGCTTTCCATTTTCTGCATAATATGGCTTCATCCACTACCACATTGACCGGAGAGATTCATAGGAGACATGCACTCACGTTGAGCCTGTTAGGGAGCTAGCTTTGACTAACTTTGGAGAAAGCTACTAAAGGATGAGATGTAGACTCCTGAATGCGCAGTTGGACGTTGGACCCTGCACCAACCATCTGAGACCCCAAAAAGCATTCTGTACACATACAAACGTATATACGCACACACAAGTGGTGATTTTTGGCTCAATCATTCATGATTATTGGGATATACAGAACAAATCCAAATGTTGACAGTCCACTCATCATCTATCCACTATATTGAGGTGGCTTTGGTAAAAAAGAGAGCGCGGTTTGGTTGCATTGAAAACGTGTTGATTGAACCATCTAACGGGATGATCATATTACAAGTAGAAAAAGCAATCATGATGGGAAATTAACGAGCACGCGCTTCCTGAATCATTTACTGGAGTAGTACACACGGACTGAGAAACTCAGGTGTGTGAGTGAGCAGCAAACTTTATCTGTGTTTCTTATAAAGAGTGAAGCTAGCTTCTGAATAACACATATTACAATGATGATGGAGTGATAAAATTGATTGACTGAATTGATTGGTGAACAAGATGGCTATGGCTACGGGTGATAACCCGTTTCAGGGCAAAGGTGCTGTCAAAATTATTGCTGTGATGGATATTGTAAGTTTTTTATGTATCTTTAGCTTTTTGTAAGGTAGTTGCATGTAGTTTGTATGGAGAAGCAATTTTTCAAGCATGGTTGCAACAACATTTGTCAAAAGGAGCACTTTGCATTCGCCATGGCATGTAAAATCGAATCTGAGGAAACTAACTAGATTATGTATGCAAGCAGTGTTGCATAACTTACATAAGGATTTGTTTGAGTGACAGAAGCTCTTACAATGTAACCTAAAGCTGTAGTCGTGTGCCTGTAAACTAAAAACTGTGTAGTTGAACCAACGCTGTCATGCTATATAAAGTGATCCATCAATCCAAAGAGGACATTTGATTTGTTTGTTCAGTTTTTCGGAGCCTTGCTCATCTGTTTCTACATTGCCAAATGGATCACATATGATGGGGAAGATGACAAGATCATTCTGCCCAAAGGACCTGCCGATATGGATGAAGGTGAAAATTTAATTGTATAATTAGTTAGTTAGTTAAATAGTGAATGGATTAATATTGAGATTGTGATTTGGTGCAGTATTTTTTTCTATCGTGGGAGAAAATCTGATGCCCGTTTGGATCACACTCATTGCTTTTCATGCCACGCAGCTCATCATGGGATTCATTTTGCTCAGTGCCGTATATGATGTAAGACTTGTGCATCGTTTTATTTTTTCCATCAATTCAAATACATTTTGACGATCTGAGTAAAGTAGGTTTGTACCATACATATGTTGCAACGCGAAACTATAACGGTATGATATAGGAGAATTCGTCAAAATCTCAAATTTTGGTAGCGGAAATGAGAGCAATTGTTAAAACCAAAAAAACCCAATTTACCCCAAAAAAGATGTTTTCCTTTTTTTCTCTCGCAATTTCTAACTCCGAATAAATCTTGTACACATTATTTCCGGAGCTATATTTTGAGACTGACTCGTGAGACTCGCAAGACTCTACCTCCTACACAAAAAAGTTGCCAAAAAGTGCTGAAAGATACAAAATGCGAGTAAAAGCTTCTCGAACTAACTAACTAACTAACTAACTGCCTAAATTGCAGAAAGACGCAGAAGAATCCCTGGGGAAATGTCAAATGTGGTGGTGTACAGCAATCATGCTCTTCGTGCTGCTCATGATAGAGGCAGCCGTGGTGAGCTACATGACCCTTGTCCAGAACTCAAAGCCCCAGCCCATCTCCCTTGGCGTGTTCGCCTGCAAAGTCTTGTTCCGACTTGTGGCCGTTCTCGTGGTCCGACGGCTCATGAGGAATCTGAAAAAGGCGCCTCCCTCCTCGGTCCATCAAAAAGTTTACATCCGCTCCAAAACCATTGGACCACCCCCGTCAAACTACATTCGCTACTAAACAAGTAAAACTAAACTAGCCCTTGTTCAGTCTAGGAACCAAAATAAAAGACGTCATGTTGGCCTATATAATGAAGAAAATGATGCACGGAATGTACAACAGGCATTTGCTTTTTATCAAGTGTGTACAAAAAAATTCCCAAAGGGAGGATCATATAAATAATTAACAACAACAAAATCAGTGCGAGTATTCAAAAAAATATTATGCAAACCTTTAGATACTGACTTGAGGGGAGTGAATCGTCCTTTTTTGCACAGCTTTTTGTTAAGTTAGTATTTTCGGGAAAACAGGACGATTTATTCCTCGTAGGCACACAAGGCGTACACTCGATGCCGTGTAAAGTCGTACATTTCTACGCGCGTACTTCTCCAAGCCAATCAGCGCAGAAATCTAACTACTGATCTGATTGGCTTGGAGAAGTACGCGCGCGTAGATATATACGACTTTACACGGCATCGGGTGTACCCCTTGTGTGTTTTATAACTAACTACAACTACAACCATAACTAACTACGGTCCATTCAAAATAGCTCAAAAAACTTGTTATTTAGCGTGAATAGTGTCTCGATATATAATCTATCCAATGTTACTCCTTTTGTACGAATTTAGATGGTTAGACGTATTGAATCACAGTCTTGTCCTTATAATATGAACCAAGTTTTACCTTTCATGTATTATTCGTATACCTGCTGTTGGTTGTAATGAAAATTTGTTCAAATCTTTAATCCAAGTTTAATGGTCACTGTAGATAGATAATGTACCTTGACCTTAAATGAAGCCTTTGGTTTTATCAATGTCTGATTCAGTTCATATGTAGGCTACTGTTAAATTCATTGTTGCTAAAAATGGATAGGATAGCATCTATGATCTTTTATCATTTTGGTAGTCTTCCGTTCATTACATTTGACAATAACATCTCGTAAGAAAATGCATGCCGCATGCTTAAAATTTAAGATATTATTATTATGGAAACGGTTATGCATTGGAATTTAAAGCATTTTTAGCGCAATCTAACCAAAATGTAATATCTTACAATCTATTACGATTCCAGCAGCCATCTTGATCTAATATGATCGTTGCAGGTAGACACAAAAAGTGGAGACTTCAGAAAACCATAAGAAAATAAAAGAATTACATAGATATAAATTTTATTTTTTCATTCCATTATTCCACTATCCCAATAATCAACACAGGTACTGTTTAAAAAGCACACACAGTTCGCTTTCAGCATACATAAAGCTAAATGAAAAAATCCAAAATATTTAATCTCAAGAATTCCAAAAAGAGCGCATTTAAAACTGAAAGCTAGGCACGTTAGAAAATTAGATTTCCATACAATACATATGGCAGTGATTTTATACTGTACATAAAGCACAATAACAATAATATATTCTGAACACAGCGTTTTATACGTCGCACCTTATTCGTGCAATAGAATAGGAAATGTCAATAAGTCAATAGTAGGTAGTTAGGTCCATATTTGTAGAAAAATTTCCAGTGTTTAGCCCAACACAGGGCTTATTTACAGTGCCGAAAGATCCTCATACGTAGCAATGGCGACCATCACTTCGCCCGGATGCCGATCTCCTTCACTGCGACCCCGACCCAGTAATTTATGGGAACTAATCACTTGCTCATTGTCAGCCGCCTGTGTAATGGAAGCACAGCCCAGGAATTTATCCTTGAAAAGACGATGTTCTCGAATCTAAAAGGAATTAAAAAAATCCTATAGACTGCTGCTGTCGTCAGCCATATCATGTAAAAAAAAAGTAAATGGCCCACCTCCACTATAATGGGTTCGAGCACATCATATCGGAAGAATACGGCATCCAAATCCCATTGTGGGGAATGGGACTCGTGCACAATTGATGAGCGCACTCGTTGCCGCCCGCATTTCACAATGCAGTAGGTATCCGCAGCTATTAGTTTACAAAAGAATAGATATAGACAAGCAAAATTAATAATCCAGCATTCTGGTAACATTTTTGGGAGCATGGAATGCCATTGCATAGTTTTATACGAGAATGGGATATGAATTTTGTGGGAAAATAATGCAAGTGGTTCAGTGGTATAAAAAGCCGTAGGCTGCACTTCACAACTGGGAGCCACCATTTAATTTAAAACAATTGATTGATCTCGTAAAAATATGAATACATAATATTTAATTTTCGAGTTGCCTGAAGCAATCCACTGAATAAAAAATTGATTTTCATATCCAATGGAAAAATGAAAGGAACACAGGATATTTTTTACCTTACCTCCAGTATGCACGAATTCTAAAGCAACAAAAAATATTAAACACTTGCCGAAAATGAGCCCAGACGCTCCCTTCACGGAAACAGCCGTAACAGCTTGAGGCGGGGAACAACACATTGTGCACAAGAACGAAGGTTCCGGATGATCTTCTTTGAGCTCCCGAATTTTAATATTTTCTCCAGAATAAACTCTCATGTAAAACTCGGCTTCCATCCCTGGCTCAAATGTGGACGGGAGCAATACATACCGTCCTTTGGCCAGCGGCCCTTCATAAAACACACTGCGGGCCTTCACATAGTCTGACGTAACGACCGCTTTGAATTTCTTGTGTATCCTGTATTCTCTGTTTGCCTCCACTTTCATGATTTGGAACCCTATGGTCACATACTCATGGTCCGTTGTGGACCTTTTGTCTTTCTGCAGGATTTGGACCATGATCTCCATATCGTCTGCTGACACGTCGAAGCAATACTAAAATTCAATAAAAAACTAAATAAATGGTGATTGCAATACCAACGTGCCTGCTTATTAAATGTTTTTTACCTGTGGGTTTTCTGGGAAACTTGCATGATTTGGACAACCCCCTGCCCTATATGGCTTGGTCCATTGACCACTGAAGCAGGCCTCATGCCAACTTTTCCTTAATGTAAAATATGAAGTGTTGATCAAATGGCAAATGGACAGATCAGTGAATTCAGTCATAAAATCGTCAAATGGAATCCTGAAAGCAAAAAATCTATCATAAATCTCATGCATATGATTTTGTTAACTTTTGTAAGCCATGAAATTTTACCAAAACTCGCCATCATCTTCCACAGTGAGACCCAATTTTTCTTTTTCACTCTTTGAGATTATATTCCATTCGGGTGACCTGGAATCCAGGTGAAGAAGCTGTTTTGTAGAGTACGAGTAAGCAACACGATGATTATCATTCATAACAGGAGCCACTCTACTACTCGAAGCCCCCAAACTATAGCGAGATCTACGGGAATTATTGCAACTACTAGGAGCAGCTGAAGAGGAACGCTTAACTGCGGAAGAAGTTGAGGAACAATGAGCACAAGGCTCTGATTCTTCTGGTTCCAGCGTTGTAGAAAAATTACTATCACCAATGGTAGGAACGTTTCCCCCACTTGAATAGATTCCCATTGGCGTCCCAGGAAGAATCATGCAAAAGCCATATATATCCAGCCATTTACAGAAGAGAAAGAGAGAAAGAAGAAATTTTAACTTATTCCGTGCAGGAAAAATGAGTGCTTAAGAAAACTAGACTACAGAGTGACAACAAATAAGTGCAGTGCAAATACTTGGCATAGTCATTATGCAAAAACAATTAAATTTTCTTGACTTTTAGACTAAAAGTTGTACCCATCACTAAAGGCACCATTCCATTCCTTTTCGCCCCATGGATTCCTCAAACGGAGAAGACAAATTGTTTCTTGTGTTCTAATAATTAAAAAATATCAATAGTACAATTCAGCAAAGAATTCGTAATTTACTATTTTCCATGTATTGAAACGTACTTGAAGAATGACAAAAGTCCACTAGAGCCCACAGGGATCTTTTTAACAGCTGTGATGGCATATGCGTGACCCACGACTAAGCCTGAACGCGTTCTACTCTCCAAAGCTTGTGTTGCTGTCACCTATTTGTATGATTGTACAACAATTAAGAATAATAAAACCATTGTAAAGCAAAAAAAGAAGCATTTTGGGGCTTACACTAATGGCACAAGACATGAGGGCATGCTTTTCATGATCCTTCCTCAATTGCCGTCTCAACAATTTTCTTTCCTCCTCATTCGCAAATTTTTCATCTTTCAATTCTACACGTTGAGACAGACCGGACGTGAAATCCACAAGAGCGTCACATAAATTCCCTCCGTGAAGTGATGCATAGGAGCCACATAGCCTAAAATTCATTGTTTGCTTTACTAATTGGCAGCAATAACTCATGCATAAGTATTTCCCATGCACATAAATTATCTCAATGCTTCGTGATCATGCATGCGTAAACAAACTCACTTACTTTGCATAAGCTTTTTCCAGCAGAGCACTCCAGAATTCATTTTCGGTGAAAGAATGGCAAAATATGAGTTGTCCATCGAATGTGGGCAGTAAATCATCGACAACCACATCCACCCATCGGCCGAATCTCCAGAAACGGAAGTGGAAGATGCCTGCGTACATTTCTGATCTCATGGGATCCCATTCTTGAAGTTTGTAGTCGGGGACCACTTCTTTCCATAAAGGCTTCACTGTGGCCAAGGCTGCACAGGCTGCGACAAACCAGCAGTTCCCTAGTTTCCCTTGGGTAACGTCTTTGGAAGACGCCTTTTCCACGAACAGTCGAGGATTTTCCGTCATTTCCTATGTAACACATGAAAAAAGTGGCGTTAGAAATGGGATGCATGAAAAGTAAAAAATCTCTAGCTTGCTTGCACGCCAAAACAGTATTGTCACATTCTGCATGAATATGACTTTCGAACGGGAATAATATTTCCTTGTGTTCAACGTCGGTGAACACAACTATAAAAGTTTGTAAACAACTCATGCTGCTGAACATAGATCGTAATTCTAGTCGGGTGTTTTAGTGCCATTTCAAATGAGTATCCGTATTTTTTTAGTTCGAGCAATTAGTTACATTAGTCCCATCAAACTAAATTGATTAATTAAGCTACGAAATGTATTTAGACTCAAGTAAGTCCATAGTGTCCAGTATCTGTGCTATCTAATTAGATACTGCCACCAGTGCCACCCCCAAAAATTGATGGACTGGGGTCCAGTCTGCTACAGCAACTAAACCACTGCATAATCTTTTGGAATGTAAAAACGAAAAGGTAATTATTTAGTTAGTATACGTTTCTAAAGCTTATTTATGTTCCGACATGAATGCATATCCATTAGCCCTTTTATAAACTTTGGGTGGGGTACTTAATTGGCATTTGGTATTATTTGGGCTAAGTTAGTCAGTTAGTTACTTGCAGATGAAGATCTTTAAGCTGTAGTCAAAGACTATTCTTCAGCCTTTACAAAACATGAATCTAAAATGCTTACCGGAGGCCGCTTCCATACGACGGTAGCAGCAATTGCCGGCGTAAACCCCAAATCCCCCAAACTGTTGCTATTCGGAGGAAATAAGGGGTCTTCAAACAATCCATGTTCTCCAATGTATTTCCTCCTGAGACTACTATAATTCTGGTCCTTGAAGTGTTCAATTTTCTTGCCACCCCAAACCATCGTGTATTGTGATTCTTCTCATTCAACTAACGAACTAACTATAGATTGAGCTGATCTCCAGTTAGTTTACGGCAATTTTCAATATGCAGCACCGTATGTTTCCGTTCCTTTCTATATTTAATGATGAGCAAACATTAACTATGTTCAGCTGCTTTACTACTTCATTCTAATAGTATTAAAAAATCCTATTAGGTATTAGATGTTCTCCTTGAAAGCCCGACCAACTAACTATTGATGAGCAAAAATCTTGGTTACTCATTCCTATGAGTGTACTTGAGTGTACGTACGTACACAACGCAAAACTGAATGAAAACAAAAGTAGGATTCTCTGTCTGTTTGTAACTACGGCTAATACTAACTATGACTAACTTTTTACAAGGCTAGTATAGTTAGTTAGTTCGTAAAGTATATAAGTATGTATGTAAGTTTGATCAGATGTTTACATTTTTGGCTATTCGCACGTTCGCACGCTGCCACTCTTATGGTCGTGTTTACAGTCCTCTCACATTTGTAGCAACGTGAAAGTGTATGGTTTTGCTAGCTCAGCTATATTACACTACAAATGCCAATGGAATTTTGCATCCAATCGCATCATGCATTGCATTGCTGTGTTTTCAAAAGACATGCAAACTCACCATCATCGCATAAATGTCATTTGCTTGTAGTGTCTAGCAATTTCTGGTATTAAAAGGACTACATGACATTTATTATGCATTTAGTTAGTTAGTTAGTAGTATAATTTTGGTCGATTGCGTGTGTTGGTGAGTTTTCATGTAGCCACAAAAACAGATAACACGCAAAGAAAGCTGATGAATAATTTCATAGGATAGGAACGCATACAAAAAAATTCACGAATTGTGTTCTTTTGGCTTCAAATGGATGGAATAAACATAAACTAAATTTCCTGTGTGATATCTCCACTAAAGTTGAGGCAGTAATCCATATGCAATGTAAGGTATACAGAGTGTTTTTGTTATGATTAAGCCTGAGGCCGAAGATAGACCATTTAATCCTGTGTTTTTTAAACAAATGATTGCCTCATGCATTCCATTCATGATATTCACAGCATATTTTTTTCATTTATTCACTGTGGACAATAGTTTTTGCCAGATAAAAATATAATGTCTCATGTGATCCGAGTATAGTAGTAGTTTTTTGTACCTTGAGCAAATTTTTGTATCTTCATTTGGATTTTCTTATGTAGTAGTATCAAGGGATGAGTAGGAACTTTTTTAATAAACCTGAGATTCCTAAAATTAGAGAAAATTTAACGTCCATATCCTCCTCCTCCGCCGCCGCCACCCCCGTGACCACCTCCATGGGGACTTCCAGAGGCGCCGCCACTTACAAATCTTCCGTATGCTCCTATTGCTCCTGCAGTGGTCCTATTGTAAATTTTTTTCAATTAATGATTTTATCTAATATGAATATGAAAGCTCTTGAAGTTAGGTGCATACCCAGTTCCAAAAGTATTGTAAGATCCAGAAAAACCGGTGGCAAAAATGGACTGGAATGGAGTGGGTCCGTTTCCCAGTCTGTTTATACGAAAATGTTCAAATCTCACAGCTCAAAGTAAATATCATTCTCTGAGAAAATATAAATTGAGCGAATTTTTTATCTCACCCTGGTATAGGAACTCCAGCCTTAGCAGTCTGGCATAAAAAGAGTAAAAATGTGAGAATCACAATGGGGAATATAATTTGAGTGCGAAACTTCTCCATAGCTAGATAGTCTTTGAATTATCTGTAAATCGTATAAAATGATAGAAAATGATTCTCCGAGACACGAAAATTATCCAAATGGATTGAAATTAGGTCAGGTAGATCCATTTTATACAGGTGAGAAAGCTGTGCTGTGAACCTAGCTTTGTATTTGTTATTATGATTTGATATGCATCGCATTGCGAGATTTTGACTTCTTCTACAAATCAATACTATAACTAACTAGTTAGTACCTACCTAAATACAAATTTTCGTGGATTTGTGGAAAAAAACTACTTTTTTGAACTTCAGCCGTTCTCAAAATATATATTTTTTTGAAATTCTCGAGATACCATATCAATCCCTGCCAATTAACTTTTATTTTACGGCACAAAATTTAGTTCCACACTACATTACAATGAGACAAAGGATACCTACGCTCTGCACAGAAAAAGGGAAATGCCATGTAACAGTCCTTTTGTCTCCATTAAACGATTCCCATTGTTTTCAAAAGTGTAACAAAATCAGCCACTTATTTGTATGCATACATTTCTTTCAAAACTATTGCATAATAATCCCATAGTCTGCAGCAAGCAAATGCAGCTTCCTTGAACCAGTAGAGTCGAAAAAAAGTCATTTTATTAGCAGAATAATGCATTCCCACACATTCCTTAAGTCAGTACTAACTTTACTTTTTGGCAGGCGTATAATATTTGGAAGCTACAAACGGCATTTTAACCACTTGGGCTGGAACAGTCTTATTTCTAACATTAATAGTGACATTGGTGCCCACTGCCGCGTGGCTCAAAGGGACATAGCCCATCATGACATTAGTGTTGCCCAAAGTTGGACTGGGACATCCACTGGTCACCTCCCCGATTTTTTCCTCTCCATCCATAATACTCATGTGAGTGCGTGGACATGGCCCTTCGGAGACGAGACCTACCCTTTTCCGTCCCACTTTGCTTTTGTCCTTCAATTGGTCCATGATGACTTGGGCGCCAGGGAAATCCATTCGTTGTCTTCTGGATTTGGCTGAACAAAATTTTGCGTTAGATTGAATCTTTCTAAAAATGTATCAATGTATGGTATAAAGTTCTCACCCACTAGCCAAGCCAAAGTGGCTTCAACAGGTGTAGTCGTCTCATCCATATCGTTTCCATACAAACAAAGCCCGGCTTCCAATCGCAAGGAATCCCGGGCTCCTAACCCTGCTAGTTCTACCTATGGTTGGGAAAAGTTACCAAAGACAGATTTTTTCGTCCAAAATAAGATGCAGCTAGCCATGATTCCATTAAAAATTGAGCGTGAACTATATTACCTTGGTATTTTTGGACTCCAAAAGAGCCTCTACAACTTTTTCTACATGGTCCTGTGGAATGGAAATTTCCACTCCATCTTCTCCCGTATAGCCACATCGAGTAATTCGGCAATTCTTGACTCCACACACTGTGGTCACTGCAGACTGCATGAAATATAGTTTAGCCAAGTCCACATTTGTCAGAGGTTGAAGGGCTTTGGTCATAGTGGGCCCTTGGACGGCAATCAAGGCGAGGTCATTCCGTAAAACGAGTTTTACATCTCTCCCTTGGTCCAGCATCTCACTTTCGGCTCGTTGCATTAGTGGGATATCTTTATCTCTGCATCCAGCGTTTGACACTACGTACAAATGGTTTTCCTATGGAAGTGGAAAAATTTATTGAACTGGGGGTCGTGGGTTGATTAGTGCTCTACACGGTTTCGTTTCAAGTCGTGTTTGCTTGTTTCCGCTTGAAATTTTAAACTAAACCGAAATTTTGTATTTAAAATTTTCGGTTCTGTTCAATTTGAGGCTCAAATCGAACCATGTAGAGCACTACTAACTAGGGTTGCTACAAGTGCAGCTACTTTTCTAGCTTACCGTTTGATTCACAATGCAGTCATCAATGATGCCTCCTTTGGGTGTAGTAAACAATGTGAGTGTCCCATGATTTGTTTTCACACTCCCAATGTCTCCCGTGACCAAACTCTCTATCATAGCTACCCGGTCTTTCCCATGTATTTCGGACTGGAGCATGTGAGATACATCAAAAATGGAGCATTGCTCCCGTGTGTGCAAGTGGGATTGAGAAATGCTCAGATTGTCATATTGTACAGGCATCAGATAGCCCGCAAATGGAACCATTTTTCCGCCTAAAAACTCTCATTATGTTGTAAATGTTACGCAAAGAAAAAGTTTTTTTGTGACATTTTGCTTACCCTTTCCCATATGCATATTGTATAGACATGTTCGGTTAGCTTGGAGTGGCTGGCTCGTGGAAATCAATTGTAGTTGAGAACATTTGGAAATGATGGATTTGGGCGAACACAATTTTGACATGGACATTTTGAATATTGTGTAACTATGTATAGTAACTTTTTTTAGGAAGATTGTGGAATATGGGATGGGAGGATTCCAATTGACATAATGAAAATAAGGTTTACGTTTAGTTGGATCACGTTCTCAGTTTTGTGTGGCTCACGTGGGGTCACTAAGTAATCAAATTCTGTGGGCATAAAAGACTTTATTGAGTAAACACTTTTATTGTAGGGTCAGCTCTGTAACCTGTGTGTGCATGATAAAGAGGAGGCTAAGGGAAAATTTTAACGATCTATAAAATGTAGACCGTTAACTTATGACCAATGTCTATATTAGTTTTGACTAATAACTAACCAATTTTTATAGAATCTCGAAAGAATGGCTCAAAAAGTTGAGATACCTTGAGAATTAATGTTTCAATACGAAGATTTTATTGCTCACTTACTGTATATAAAAATAATGCGCATAAATACATATAAAAATATATGATCTGTATGGTTTCAACAAAGATAAAAATCTGACTAATTGAGGCTAAAATTATTGGGACAGGATTGATAGTTGCAGAAATTTTCATGTCCATCCATGCATGATCCTGAGGAAAACTGGGCGTAGGATAAATGTGTGTGTATACCTTAAATTTTTGAAAAAAAAAACAAAATTTAGCCTTGTAAACGGTAACTTTCTTGTACAGTTTTTTTTAAATTTACCATTGTAGTTTAACAGGAATGGCATGATTGAGGGCAATAAGCAGTCATGTAGTCGCCATTTTTCTGACATTCCCCGTGTTTGGCCCAATAGCCACAATGCTTGTTTTTGTCAGCACATGACGTTTCTTACAAAGTTTTACAGTATAAATCCCGTGCATTTAAATAAAAGTTTGTATTATATGCATTTCGATCAAATTTAAATGTAACATACGACAAGAATTGCAGGAAACTGCACAGTTGACCAACATCCATCCGGGATTTTTCGTGCATTCTCCCCTTTTTGCCCATACCTGGCAATGCCTATGAGTGTCTTCACATTTTTGCACTAAAAACATAAAATTTAATGTAAATTGGATGAAAATGGAAACTCATAAATTATTTTTTTACCTGGTTTAGGTGTAGTAGTAGTAGTAGTAGTCGTAGTAGTGGTCGTAGTTTGCGATTGTCCATTATTCGTATTGACGCAATTGTACAGTCTGTTCACTTTCCACATATCAATCTGTGAAATCCCATAAACTCCGATTGCAAATATTGTACAAGTTTACTGAAATAATATTCTGAAATATAATATCTAGCTCATGGTAGCTAATGTACCTTTGAAAATCCCCGTCTCTGTCCAATCTGAGCATGAGGATCTTTGGGCACAATAGTAGGTCGATTCCCACCTTGAGAAAACGCGTATTTCCCGTAGTGCATGACTGATTGGGTGTCATAGGATGCCCCAAGACTTTGAATATGATTCCAGCTGTATTTTTTGAAATTATATTCCATACCTAGTGTGTAAAGTTATGCAGTCAGTTATTAGGTATATAGGCACTTGCATATCAGCCTTAATGTTAGGTGAGTTAAATTTTTGAAATCACAAATCTTTAGGACTACCCTACCTCTCTGAATATTTTGAAACAACACGGTCACGAAATCATCCCTGTCAGATCGACTTTGCTCATGCCAGAATCCCACAGCATGCATCAATTCGTGTACAACAATGCCCGGGTAAACACAGCCTCGGCCCAAGGACACGGCTTGAGCGCCCCCGGTCCGTCCCACGGGGCTACTGCATCCATTCCCCTTCATAATATGGACGTAATTGCGCTCATTTTGACGGGGTCGGAATCTGATGCATGTGTTTTCATGGTAGTCACTGAAAGCTCGGGCTAGAATGCTTCGTTCGTATGTGGCTATCACAGTATACAGATATTTCAGTTAGTTAGTTAGAAAAAGCGAATGCCCGACACAGGATTATGGGGATAGCAAACGTTGTATATTTAGTTACTGCAGTTTTGAGTGTACATTTCTGAGAATTGACTTACAGAAATCGGATGAAATCAAATACGGGACAATTCCTTGTGGCCATTTTTGTTGCTCGTACATGATGGCATTGAAGGCAGTGTGATTAGAACTATGGGCTTTGGATTCCATAAAGAAGTTTTCGGGTAAAACAATATCACCTTCAAATAATCCGGCCAAGTGAATGGGGTCTTCTTCTGTAGTATTTGGTTCCAAATTTCGGTCTATATTTGGAAAGTAAAAAACTTCAAAAACGATTTTGTTGTTCAATTTTTATAAAATTAGGAAACCAGCCAACCAGCCTACCTAATTTTAAAGCGTTTTCATAATCCAATGGCGATAGAGGCTCCGATGGTACGTGATTTTCATCCTGTGTTAAAAAAACTAAGGAATTGTTGTCTAACTAATCAAATATTAACTTTTATGACAACTTACGTGAAATACTTCGACACTGTTATGATCAGAGCTTCCATTTGTTGCAGTGATGCAAACGAAATAGAGCACAAGTACTAGTCTCCAGTCATCCATTGTTATAGTAAAGGGATTTCCGATTGTGATCTGAAGGAGAGATCTGGTTGGTAGGGTAAGTTGATCCATAGTGAGCTCCGGATCTTCATTTTATACTTTTTCCCATCTCAAGAACAACATGTAGAGGCAGCTGTGGCGAAACGGAACAAAGACGATACCAGATATTTGTGCGCAAAATGACTATTCAACTCTCATCTTTTGTCTATCATTGTTGTCTAGGCCCAATGTCATCGTTGTTTATTATTACTATCATAGGCGAATAGGCGTTCCAGCCAATTTCAGTTTACACGTTGAATTCCATTCTGACATGCCGCTAAACATTGAACTAGTCTCGGATTATAGGATTTTTATCCGCGCACTATTTTTTACGTTTGTAAGTGCCCTGCCCAACAAAGGGAGTAGAGGGGACAAAAATTCACATGCAGAATATGATTTTTCATCTTAGTTTTCAATTGGAGCAAAAAAATGACGTTTTTGTGATTTATGAGGTTTTAGCAGCTCTTATTAAAGAATTTATGCGGACACCATGTTCCAGATATTTCAAGGCTATGTGTGAGTTATTCGGTAATAGTCAATATTTGTTAGCAATTTTTTATGCATAATCGGAAGGTCTTTGCCTTTTCTGTTGTCTAAACGCAGTTCACTGCCAATGTCATCTGTCTTTTATTAAAGTTCATGGCGTGCGTCCATTGTTCTTACTTTTGGTTAGTTAGGTAACAATAATAAATGACTACTAAATATTTACGAAAATTTGGATCATGAAAATAATTCTTCTTGTATCTCTTTGTTGGTACAGGTAATGACTGGAATATTTGGAATTTATTAATAGCTCAGTCATTTCCGGGTAAAAGACAAAATGGTGGATAAATAGTACATCTAGTTCAAAGTAATTGATGTCATTTTTTTCTAGGAAATTATATTTCTAGACAGTCTACAGAGTCTACACAGCTTTTTTTGACTAGAATGTGTGCGTTTATGTCAGGAACAATGAACAATTTACTATCTAAATAGTACAGTATGTTGTAACAACTTTAACTTCAATACTTGTATCCACCGGTTTTATCACGTGTTACGCCAAAACAATGATAAACTGAAAAAGGGATACTAACTTACTGACTAACTATCTTAATTTAGTTACTTAATTGTATTCATTGACACGTACATGAGTGGATACATTACATCAAGTCGTACTGTTTTTTCTTGAAGCTGATTTGCCCAACTAAATGCTCTATATTGTCAGGTTGATAAAATTAATGCGGGATCAGGTACGCGGTGGTGGATTAACCTCCGAACTGAAATATTTCATCCCATCCTTCCATTTCCGCTAATTCTCTAAAAAAATCGCAAACAATTTCAAGGTTAGCAAAAAATTGTGAATATTATGAGTTCGACCAGATGCATTTATTTACATACCTTTGGCACGCAAAATTAAAGCCTTGACTTCCGCACACAATAGCTTTTTTGCAACTGCCCACTTGTCCATTGGCAATTGGACCGGACATGGATTTGTCCTTCCCCAAAAGACAGTCCGTTATAAGTTGTTTGCTAATCTTCCCCTTAGCCCCAGTCCAATTCTCATCAGGGGAAGTCAAAATAGGATGAAATCGAAACCAGGAATACTTCTTTTCCAATTCCTCAAATTCCTGCCTCCAAATGATGTCTTGTTCCCGATGGTTGAAAAACATTAAAATTACTGAGCAATCTGTTCTCCCCGTATCTTTAAAATGGTCGATAATTCTGATCATAGGGGTTAAGCCAGTTCCCCCGGCTATGAGTAACAGGGTATTCACTTTTTCTAAAAAGTCTAAACTAAATGTCCCTGCGGAGCATCCGATTTGGAGATTGAAGTTAGTTTTTTCGTTGACTGTGCCATTTTGCTCGGTTGAAGTCAACGGGACGGAATGTAGAAGTGGGGTGAATTCTCCTTTGGGATATATTTTGATTAGAAACTGGATTTGTTCGTTTTTGGTTTCATTCAGTGGGTTTGAGCTAAATAAGGAGGCACTGATTGGAGTATAACTTTTTGAAACGTCTGAAAATGGGAAAACAAGATTAACAAACCGACTTGGGTTAGAAATATTGCATTTTCTCAATTTAGTAGCCTGCTCACCATGAATACATAGTTTAACATGGAATCCAATGGGAATTCCAATGTGGTTGGACCCTTGGACTTGGATTGTGAAACGATAGACATCGTGTGTTACTAGCACCCTGAAATGATATTAATTTTCTTTTATTCCTGCTCGGAGTGTCTTTTTGCTACTTTAAAGAAAAGCTTACTTTTCCGTGATAATGCATGGATACATATCTTCTGAAGAACGGGAATCTACAATCAAATTATTTTCTTCTAATGGGGATCCTATTGATTTCCATCGTCCTGTATAAACCAATGGACAATGATTATTAGAATATACACATAAGAATAAAAAACACGCGTAAGAACTAAGATTGTATGTATACCTTTTTTGGGTTTTTTCATAGTGATCACTAACTTCCTAAAATAGTTTTCAAATTCTAGTGCAGTAGCATCGTCCAGCAACGCTTCCCTTAATTTTAAATGAGCCATCCAAACTTCAGGAGGTTTAGTAACAACTTTAATGAAAAGTCTTTCTCTATTGAAAATGCCAACAGTCCACCAATCTTCATCACAAGCTAAACTAGAAGTTTGGGCTGTAACCTGAACAAGCGAAAAAAAATGTGTAGAAATAGAAATGAAATAACCTATGAAAACCAATTGAATTCTGTTCAACGCGTACTTGAAAAAATAAGTGTGAATCGTCCTGGGAGAAATTTGTGACCGGCACAAGTTGAGTAGAAGAATTCACAGGACTTGTAGTATTTGTCAATCTCTGCTTCAGAGATTTTGGTAAAAGTAAAGCGAGCAAGTCCGGAGCTTCATTGCTCAAGAATCCAATATGCTGATTTCGTAAAATGCTTTCAAAATTAACCCAGCGATGAACCTACAATGACAAAAAAGGTTTAAGGACAATCAATATGAATTTTCATAAAAGTTTCTGGGCCAAGGTCACAATTTACCGAATCAAAAAGAGATGTAGCATCTTTGCCTGCGCCTTTCATTATTTCGGAAACACCACCGGGATGAAATTTCACATATTCGGTTACGTCGTACACTTTCCCTAGAATGGCGTACAAGTGTAAATTCTATCGTTCAGATTCAGAATTTATTACTTGCTTATTTATTTCTACCTCTTAAAGCCATCCAGATGTCCGATTCTACAGCATGAGTTCGAATTTCCTCGAGGCTAATTTTTCGTAGTGGTGGACTTGTTCCATCTAATGTAGATTGGTGTCTCATCCAAGCCACCATTGATTTTCCAGGGCGTACTAAATCTGTGTTTTTCTTGGCTGCAAAAACGAAGAATTGTCTCAAATTCCAGTTTTAGGGGAGAGGGTTTGTAAAGCCAATTCTTTACTCACCATTTAAAGCTATGGGTAGCGCCTGTTTCAGTTCTGATCCTAACGAGGTATTATTAATTTGAATCGATAGATTTGGCACGACAGAAGATGTGACTGCATTTTCCTCAGCAGTATCCATACTTAGTGAGTCTTCCGGACCAATGGTAGTTAAAACTGGAGCCATTATGACTGGAATGTTTGGAATTTTGAAATTTCCTTGATCCATGATTTGTGAATTGCTTACGTCACGTAGATTTGTTATACGTTTCTATAATTGGCCAACTTAACGCCTAAACTCTGAACTTAATACTGTTTGGCTTCTGACGAAATCAGTATAGCAGTGTACGTGTCGTATGTATAATAAACTTAATTAATTAACATTCTTACTCATTATGCAACAATTTGTCCTCAAAATGGATTAAAATACGTTTTCCCGCCTTGGTTATGTTTTGTTGACTACTTGATTCTATATGCATTGCTCTGAAATTTTCGAAAAAAATGCATGGCATGGGGTTTTAGGTAACTCTTGTTTTTTCGAATCGGTGGACAAAATGACAAAAATGTTCTCGGATGTTCAAATTAACTTGTTTTTGCATTGCGCATTTAAAGTGCTTCAAATTAATTTCACGTTAGCCCCAAGCATAAGGCCTTATCGTACCAGAATTTATTCAGTAATAGCTTTTCATAAACCCACACGCATGCATTTATCACAAGGGTATATCTTTTTTGTTTTAAATGCGTATTTATTGCTCTCAAAAGAAAACTTTGTCATCATTGTCATCATCGGATTCTGATTCGGCCCCTCTCATGACCCGCTCAGTATACGTTGTGGCCATTTGTTTCTTATGGGTCACATATTTGTGCTCCAATTCTCCATGTTTCTTGGCCCAAGTGGGCTCATAATATGGTCCAAATCGGATGGACTTTTCTGTGTCTCTTCCTGTTATCCCAATGAAATCTAGATGTCTTAAATGGGGCAGATAATACATGACAGAAGTTCGGTACCCTTCTTCTTCTTCTATTGGGTTTCCCTACACATTGTTTTACGCAGTTAGAACATTTTTAGCATTTGAAACCATACTACCACACTGATAACAATAGACTGGTTTGGCATTCGTGTTAATTCATACATGGAGAGTTAAAGTCACTAGATTTTGTAAAACTTTCAATTTTTTCACTTCCGTCATGTCACTTATGGCGTTCCCATGAAGGTACAAAATCTTCAGACTGGGCAATTGCTCTATAGTCTAAAAATATTGGATAGTAATGACAAGGATAATGAATGGTGCAAAAAATTTGGATGCAACATGCCAAATACTCACATCTTCGTCAATTTTTCCTATGGCATTGAACGACACGTCCACCCAACAAAGTCCAAACGGTCCTCCGTCCAAAACCTTATAAAGTACATTCACGAGTCCCTCCAATGATTCAATGACATTGTAGCTAAGACATACACTGGAAGTTTGGTACCGCTCATCCGGAGTTTTGTCGGGGATTGTAAATTGACGCAATTTGTGGGGCTCTTCTCCTTCCAGCACAATTTCTAGCCAAAAATGCAACCAAACAAATTGCAAATATACTCAAGCTACAATTTTATCGAAAAGCTAACCGAAAATTACCTTCAATTCGACTAATCATGCAAAACGAGTAATCCAGGGGTGGCGCTGAAGGGTAAATAAATCGGTCTTTCCCGTATTTACCGGCAAATCGATGTTGATCCCCCACGAGCAAAAAACCCATACGCCGCTCGTCCAAATGCCGATAAGTTCGGGGCCCTTCGTCTTCCTCTTCATCCGCTCCTTTTTGACGATTCTCTTGTCCCAGTCGGGCAGCCCTCGCCCTTTTAATTTCTCTGATCCGTGCTTTACCCGCTCCTGGTGAACGTTTCTTTTTGGAACGGACAGTGGCTGTGGAGATTTGAGCTTTTGCCACCGCTTTGGCCAACTCATCTGGTTTCATGCCCGCTTGGATTGCTTCCATTGTGGCGTCAATCAGGATTTTTGGTATTTTTGGCTTCTCCGGGGCATCCATAGATTTCATTTCACCGTCCATTTTGACTCCTGTATAGTTTTAATTGCGCTTTATATAGTGCTCCTGTAAATATGAATTGGCTAATTTATTTATTGTGAACAGTTTTTACCTAATTGTATGCTGTGTAGATTGTGATTATAACAATAACAATTAGTGTTGTTACAAAAAAGGGCTTTGGACTAAACTAAACTTAGATCTATAGATGGGGGGAATGAATCTTATTGGGATTGGCCAAATTATTGATTTAACACTACACGGAGCTGAGTGTGCTTGCTTTCTTTTGTAAAGAATAGTATCCGTAGAGACATGCATAACTTTTTGCATGAAGAAAATGCATAGAACAGTCTTAAAAACGTTAGATTCATGAAACATTGAAGCGGAGCTGAGAAGTAAAAAAATGCTATGAAGCTTTGCATATGCTATGGTCTTAACTCGTCAAGCTGGAAAAACTAATTTGAAATGATTACTTCTACGGTGATAAATTGCATGAATTATCTTAGGTACTATCAAAGTTGAATGGTACAGGTCATGCTGTTTTTGCAAACGTGTGCAAAAATTTTGCACCGTTATATGTGTCTCTTATGCGCTAACATAGATTATCTATAAATTCTTGTAAGTCCTGTTATACGTGTTCTATCGAGACATACTAGAAATTTATAGATAAAGAGACGATTTTTATTCGCAATTGTTGCTGATTTAATTACATGAAACTGAATGAATAAAACTTGCTGGACTTTCGTTTAACTCAACAATCGGTCCTATGGTGTAATGGTTAGCACAATGGACTTTGAATCCATAGATCTGAGTTCAAATCTCGGTAGGACCTTTAATTTTTGAACTTTTTTGTGTAATTATGGTTTTCATAATGAATGTTTGTGTTTTTGCAGTAGTCCGATCTAATAGATTGCAAACGCTATTTGCCGGTGGGATTTGCAGTTCATGTTACCAATTATTTTAACAATTTGAGACTGGGAAGGCATTTTAATAATGCCGATTTTAAAAATGCGAGCAATGTAATAATTGTCCCCCTGCATGCAAATCTTTAAAAAAAGGGACTTTGTTGGAGTTACTGCACATGAATAAGGTTTGCCTTCAGAATTGTTGCAATCATTGAATACACAGCCTGTGCATTTTTAGCGCGAGACAAAAATAATAACATGTACTGTGTTAAAGAAATTGAGTTAATAAAGTGGTAAGTTAAGATTAGGTGTACTGCTGACAACGTAACTTCCTTCAGTTTAGTTAGTTAATTGCCTGTGAATATTAAGCGGAAACTTATGTATCTGTTAGTGCGTAAGAGATAGGTATGGAATTCTTCGTTTTTGGATAAGAATCAGTTTTAAAAGGTACGCATCGTTTTTGGGAACCAGTATATTTTAATTATACTTCAAGATTGACCTATTGACTCATAAATGTTACGTTAACTTAAAGCGCTTTTTGTTTTCCAAAGATCTGGAGCAAAATGATGTCCAGCACCTGGCTATCGGCGATAATTGGGGAATCGAGTTGCTTACGGATCACTAATTCCTCAGTATTTCAGATCCCATGCCATAATTTTTATTCCATATCGTACATGAAGTCACCACTGAAGACTTTTACACGGCATCTGTGGACTGCCAATCATACCGCAAGGGTGGCTCTGCGGTCTACTTGTACTTGGAATAACCGTCCTCATGTTCCCTACGATCCGGGCAGTCCACTCTTTCATGTTGAAGGCGGAAGAAATGCCAATAGTCATTCTAGTTTACTTATTCCCAAGTCCTTGACACACTCTAGTTCGCCGTACAAAAGTAGTCACAACGTCAAGGTATATGGTTGCATACTTGATCCACGGTATTACAAATACTTTATACAAATTAACTAACTAAAAGATGAATGTTTCGAATTGTAGCCTGGAGGGAACAGGCGGATGCCGGAAATTTTTGTGGATTCCATGCCTTCCGGAATCCAGCCATTTCTAAGACTTTCAAGGGTTCACCGACCAATTGGTATGCAATAAATTGAAAAGCAAGCGATATACTCGGCAACACGTTTCTATTGCAATTCTTATTTTTTTCTGCAGGTAATTGGCTTCTATTTTGGCCATGTACTTGGGGATTGACAATTGGATGCGGAGGATTCCCTGAACCATCCTTACTTGCTTTATTTGGCATCGGTGCTTTTATGATGCGTGGAGCTGGATGTACCATAAATGACATGTGGGACCGAAATATTGATACAAAGGTGATTTTTTTAACCAACTTCCAACTCTAATCAAATACTTGATGTAATTTGCTGTATCATGCATCTGTTTAGATTGAGAGGACTCGAGATCGACCTATTGCAGCGGGTGATGTAAAAACGTTCCCCGCTTTAGTCTGGTTGGCCACACAACTAAGTGTGAGCTTAGCAGTAGTCTTGCAATTGAATCCTGCATGTTTTTCTCTATCTGTGGGAGCTTTGGGTAAGTTTATTAACTATTTACTATCGTTTGCAATTGGCTGATGACCCGATGAGACGTTTTATTTTGCGGAATCCAGGACTGGTAGTTCTGTATCCTTTGGCAAAGCGATTCACGAATTGGCCACAGGGAGTTTTGGGACTGACTTTCAATACCGGTGTACTCATGGGGTATACTGCCGCTATTCAGTATTCTGCTGCTCCATATTTTTCTGCCCCATGGTTGGATCCTATCAGCCTTTCTCTCTATGCTTCTGGTATTTGCTGGACGCTAATTTACGATACTATTTATGCTCATCAGGTGAGTTATTTGGGATTCAACATTAGCATCAAATTATGATGCCCTACATTGTTAAACTATCGTTTTATATTTTCGAAATGCAGGATAGACGAGATGATGCAATCCTTGGTTTAGGCTCCACCGCCCGAATTTTCGGGGACGATACAAAATTATGGCTGAGCGGTTTTAGTGCCAGTATGATGGGATTTCTTACTACTGCCGGATATTTAGGAGAATTCAGTTGGCCGTATTACATTGGTCTGGGAGGTGTTGGTGCTCATTTGGCTTGGCAGGTAATGTTATGGACCAGTGTAATTTTAAGCTTATACTGAGAGGATTCGTAATGCAAAATTAATGTGTACTTTTCTTAGATATTCACTCTGGATATCCATAATGGAACAAATTGTGCTGAGCGCTTCCGAAAAAATAGTCAAATTGGGTGGATAATATTTTTAAGTATTGTGGCCTCCTACTGGTGGAAACATAATCCTGAATTATTTAAGTCGTCTTCTATTTTAAGTAAACCTGTCTCATGTGAATGTTATGATGATATAGTTGATGCTTAGTTTTGAAAAGTGTGATAAACCCGAGAACTAGTGTCTATAGGAATCGTTATAGTGTATCTTGCCATATGCGGACGGATGAAAACAAACTGAATGCTTGTTACTGTACTTTGTAGAATAAAAAAGTGTCCTATGTTATTTGGCTAACCTTTAACCCTATATCCGGCTACCCCTTTCATTTGTACAAACTAAATCATGTTCTGAGCTGGAAATAAACGTCCTAATTATTGCGTCGATAGAAGAGTTGGATTGTCATTTTTATCATGCAATCTGATTAAAGAGTGTAGTTAGTTACAAACGTTACAAGTTATAAACATAACTGATCCTGATGGAATTAGAGACCTCACGCATCTCAGTAAGCGCAATCATGCCAAGGGGATATTCCCTTGCAATCATGCGACGTTGTTCAAAAGACTTCTCAAGACATGATTTAAATTGTCTAATTTAGATTTAGATTTAGTTCACACTCACACCAATATCATTTTACAGACAAAGGGTTTTCAATTTTCAATCGATGGAAAGATAGCTTGTTGTAGATTCAACCCATCAGTATAGTCATTGAAGCATCAAGTTTTCCTTGCGGGAAAATTGAATATTCCGGCATCAGAAAAATCGAAACTAAAGCGAGCTAAACTTGCGAAACACAAATTTTAGTGGCGTTTATCGTTTATGTTTAATGATTGAAATGAAATTAGCCTGATTGTGATTAAAATCCCACTTTTAAAAGTTTAATTATTCAGAACACACACACCGGTAAAGGTTTGACAAATAGTCATAGTTGTTATCGTTTGAAAACTTATAGCCTGATCACTCACGTAGCTTCTACAGAAATTCATAATGGACGGGGATTTGTACGACGAATTTGGTAATTATATTGGTCCAGACTTGGATTCTGAAGAGGAGGAGGAAGAAGAGCAACCAGAGGATGACCAAGATGACGTAATGGCTACAGTTTCATTCAAATTGTTCAAACCAAGCATTATAACTCCAACATGTTGAGATTGTTTAACCTAACCTTATTAACACAATTTGTCATTTGCCAACTGCAGGATGATGACGACATGGACCAAGATGGAGCTATTGAAGAGGAGCCAACTGTTATCAATCCAGCTTCCGCAGTGGTCCTCCACGAAGACAAAAAGTACTATCCCACAGCGCTGGAAGTGTATGGGCCTGATGTAGAGACGCTGGTTCAAGAAGAGGATGCTCAACCATTATCGGAACCCATCATCAAGCCTGTGAGGAAAATAAAGTTTGAGCATTTGGAAAAAGATCTCCCTCGGACTACTTATGATATGGAGTAAGCTTAAAACTATAGAAAGCAATAACAGTTTCTGTCAAATCCTAACTGGACACTCAATTCTTGTCTTCAGATTTCTGGCAGACTTGATGGACAACTCAGTTCTGATCAGAAATGTAGCCCTCGTGGGTCAGCTTCATCACGGAAAAACGAGCTTTGTAGATTGCTTGGTAGAACAAACGCATCCCGACTTGTGTTTGAATCCAGGGATGGACAAAGCATTGGTTCGGTACACGGATACTTTGTGTACGGAACAAGATCGGGGGGTTACGATAAAGGCTATGCCTGTCACAGTTGTTATGCAAGATAATAAGGAAAAGTAAGTTTCCTACAAAGGCCTATGCTATATGCTTTTGTGGACAATGTTTTATTCCTCTTGTACGTTTTTCACAGATCCTTCTTGTTGAATGTGTTTGACACGCCTGGTCATGTGAATTTCACTGACGAAGTCACTGCTGCAATGCGTATATGTGATGGGGTGGTAATTTTTGTGGATGCTGCTGAAGGGGTCATGTTGAACACCGAAAGGCTCATCAAACACGCTGTTCAGGTGATGGACTAACCATCATTATGTATGGTTTCATTCTAGCTAACAAACTAAATAGCGTTTGGATTTATAATTTTAGGAACGGATGGCGATCACCCTGTGTATCAATAAAATCGACCGTTTGATGCTGGAACTAAAGTTGCCCCCTCAAGATGCCTACTACAAAATGAAGCATGTAATTGAAGAAGTGAATGCACTTTTAGGTGTATATGGAGCCGAGGATTTGTACGTTTCCCCTTTGAAAGGAAATGTTTGCTTTGCGAGCTCTCAATATTCTCTTTGTTTCACTTTGAAATCCTTTGCAACCATCTATGCTGACATGTATGGAGATGTGAATGTCAAGGCGTTTGCTCAGCGACTTTGGGGAGATGTGTACTTTAACTCCAAAACGTATGTGGTGTACTTTTAAATCATGAGTTTTTAAATCTGGTGTCTGTATTACTGATAGCATTTAATTTCAGACGAAAATTCAGCAAAAAACCACCAAATAATGCAGCCCAGCGCAGTTTCATTGAATTCATATTGGAGCCTGTGTACAAAATTTTTGCTCAGGTGGTCGGGGACGCTGACAGAGGGCTTGTGGGACTTTGTGAAGAACTAGGAATTCGATTGACAAGAGAGGAACAACGGTTAAATGTTAGACCACTTTTGCGTTTGATTTTTCATCGGTTTCTGGGCAGCTTTACTGGGTTCGTTGAAATGGTCTCGGAGCATATTCCCTCTCCTTGTGAAAATGCCAAGTCTAAGCTGGCACACATTTATACGGGTCCTTTGGACTCTGACATTGGGGATGATATGTTGGCTTGTGACCCAGATGTAAGATACAAGAAATTTGAATTGGCTTGTGTTTTGTTGTTTATTGCCTACAGTAAATAACAATAAATTTTCTCAACTATAGGGAACGCTCATGGTACACAGCACGAAAAATTATCCTACCGAAGATTGCGTGAGTTTTCATGTGTTTGCACGCGTTTTCAGTGGAACACTTCATTCGAACCAGAATGTTAGAATTCTGGGAGAAAATTATTCTTTGTCAGATGAAGAAGATTCACGGGTTCTGAATGTGGGACGTCTTTGGATTTATGAAGGGCGGTATGTTTGCCGCTTGCTAACTAACTAACTAATCACATACAGTGCAATTTTTTCGTATGGCAATTAATTCAATTGTATCTCATATACACACAGGTATAAAATTGAAGTCAACCGAGTTCCCGCTGGCAATTGGGTGTTAATCGAGGCCATAGACCAGTCTGTAGTGAAAACTTGTACAATTACAAGTTCTAAAACTAAAGAGGATCTATATATCTTCCGTCCACTGCGATTCAATACTCAAAGTGTGATAAAAATCGCTGTGGAACCCGTGAACCCATCTGAACTCCCTAAAATGTTGGATGGTTTGAGAAAAGTTAACAAAAGCTACCCTTTGGTCTCCACTAAAGTGGAGGAGTCTGGGGAGCATGTGATATTGGGTACAGGGGAGTTGTATTTGGATTGCGTTATGCACGATTTGAGGAAAATGTATTCTGAAATCGGTAAGTTTGGGATTTATCTTTGATGTTGAAACTAACTGATTGGACTCTTCTATTGATAAGCTCATTTTTCATAGATATCAAAGTGGCAGATCCTGTTGTATGTTTTTGTGAAACTGTTGTGGAGACTTCTTCCCTCAAATGTTTTGCGGAAACACCAAACAAAAAGAATAAGTTGACCATGATTGCAGAACCTCTGGAGAAAGGATTGGCCGAAGATATTGAAAATGAAGTGGTCAACATTCATTGGAACAAGTAAATCTTCATATTGATAATTGAACTGCTGTGTTTTTGAATTGGTGTATCACTCACGTATGATTGTGTTTACAGAAAACGACTGGGAGAGTTTTTCCAAACCAAATACGATTGGGATCTGCTGGCTGCCCGTTCCATTTGGGCGTTCGGCCCTGATTCCAACGGACCTAATATTCTAGTTGATGATACATTGCCCTCAGAAGTGGACAAAACGCTTTTGAATTCCGTGAAAGATTCCATTGTTCAGGGATTCCAATGGGGCACCAGGGAAGGGCCTTTGTGTGAAGAACCTATCAGAAATGTCAAGTTTAAGATTCTAGATGCTGCCATTTCCACGGAACCTATTCATCGGGGTGGAGGTAACATTCTATTGCTAACTAACTAGGAATTCAACTAACTTAACTAACTAGGGATTGGCGATTAAAATAATTGTATGAATCTATCTATGAATGACAAGGTCAAATAATTCCCACGGCCAGGAGAGTCGCCTATTCCGGTCTCCTCATGGCCACGCCACGTTTAATGGAACCCTATCTGTTCGTGGAATGCATTGCCCCTGCAGATTGTGTGTCCGCAGTTTACACCGTGCTAGCTCGAAGAAGGGGTCACGTGACTCAAGATTCTCCCGTTCCCGGATCTCCATTGTACACTATCAAGGCGTTTGTCCCAGCCATTGACTCTTTTGGATTTGAGACGGATCTGAGAACACATACCCAAGGGCAAGCATTTGCCCTCTCTGTATTCCATCATTGGCAGGTAAGATTTACGCATTCAGTTGGTTAGTAAGTATCCCGGAATTTTACTTTTCATGGGCTATTTTGTTTGAATCTTCTCAGATCGTGCCTGGTGATCCGCTGGACAAGAGTATTATAATCAAACCATTGGAACCTCAACCTTCTACTCATCTGGCTCGGGAGTTCATGGTGAAAACTCGAAGACGTAAAGGGCTGAGTGAAGATGTGGCTATTAATAAGTTCTTTGATGACCCCATGTTGTTGGAATTGGCCAAGCAAGATGTCATGCTTAATTATCCCATGTAGATATGTTTTGTGGAATTTTTGTTATTAATCTTTTGACAGTATGTAGATGTATTGAGATGGAAAATAAATGTATACCAGCACTTTAATCAGTAAAGATAAAGAGTCTGAAGATTTTTAATTTCTTTGGTTTGAATTCTTCTGTAATGAATGGGTTTGTGTGGAGCAAAGGAGCCAACATACGAGTTTCCCTATTCAGCGGGCTAACGGGCACATTTGTGCCGCCAACTACGGTTGATTCTCGCTTGGGGTTTAGATAAAAACTAAAATCACAGGCTTTAGTTTTGTCCAGAAGAGGGAGTACGCTACACCAGTTTAAATTGGGAAGAGGGCATCCAATAAACAAGGGCAGTTAATATAGATTGAGAATTGACCACCTGCCATCATAGTTCATAGCATAGCACATGCATATTAAACAAAAAAGCTGTATTCCGCAGCTAGATTTTGTAGAACATTTGTCCACCTAACTACTAGATACAAAAGTAGTTAGTAAACACTGAATAGTGGCTTAACCAACCTAAAATGTTGTCCATATTATTATGAAAAATTGCTAGCAAGGCTTGGCTAATGAATAAAAATTTTTTGTAATTTTTATCGAGGCAAATCATAAATCCATCTTACATGAAAACAAACCAATCATGGTATTAGATTTTTTGTGTTGCGTGCATTTGTAGCTATAGCTCGCATAACCAACAAAAATCGATAGTGTTTCCCATCTAACTAACTAATATGCTCCACGATACTTTTTTCATGTACTTACTTACTCACTCACTTGTATCATTACTTGGTTGGTTTGGAGTATTTTTGGACATTTTATTGCTCCTGTAGTCACTCAAGCCTTGAACTAAATGCATAATGTGGCTTGTAGTTTCCATAATCATTCTACTACACACCGCATGTGGCCTCACAGAGAATAAAAATTTTCAATACGCTTTACGCTTTTAAAGCATTAAAGTGTCCAATATCATCCACAATCAGAGGAGCTTATGAAATTCAGTTGGAAGTTAAAAGTGTAGTCATCAGGCTTTAATTTTTCACTGACTTATGTATTTCCTGAGGTAGCTATCCACGAGAATAAGAGAGTTTTCCCAAATTTTTGGTCCTGGACAGGATTCAGAGAGATGGCGTTAGGTGAAATGGTGAATGGGGCGACTGGAAGAGGAGGAGAATCAAGTCACCCTCTCCTGTTGGCAGCAAGGGGAAAATCCCCTGCTCACATTTTGGCGTCCGTTTCTCTCTCAACAAAACTTACTTACATACTTACTGACTTTACTACCCAACTTGACTTCTCAGCTACGAAATGAAGTAAAACAACTCTCTTACTAGCCATAGTTCCAAATCCATGCATTGAAAATATTGAAAATTTTTTATTTTTGGCTACTTAACTAACGTACGCGTAATAGAATGCACTAGTGTAAATGTGAATTGACATTCGTTCATGTAGGGTTTGTTATTCACATAAGATGAAATAATCTTAAATGATGAAGCTCCCATTCATTTTGCCCCCTTGAGGCAAGCTTAGCAAGTAAGTTGGACAGAATAGCTGTATGGAACTATACACATGCATTGCATTATATAGATAGTTTGGATGTGGCTTTTATATTTAAGCATATCGTCTTCTGAAGATCCTCCATTGTATAGAGATAGAGAGTGGAGCGTCAGCAGACAGCACAGCAAATCCATCATTAATTTCCCTAGAGAGGTTCACGCATTCTCACTTTTGGCGCAGAGAGTAGTAAAAATGTTTTTTTTTTTGTTTTGTGGCATATTTTTAAGTTAAGTTTCACTAATCACCATCATGGTATGTTAGGTAATGTATTGCCTGACTGTGAGTTGCGAGTGAAATATTTGAGTGTGATTTTAAAAGCTAACTTTAAAATTTATGGAATGCTTTACTTTTGTACAAAAAATGAGATTTTATTGATTTAAGAGTTGTTCAGATTGTCGAATTGTAAGCGTCACTTTTTTGTATCTTGTCGCTCATTATTAGAATTTAATTAGCTAATTAGTTGGTTGTTAGTTACTCACAAATTGCTGATATTTCTTAAATATTTGTCTTTTTTAAACTTTTTGCACGCAGTATTATTTACTATTGAGTGAAATACAAGGGGCAGGATAAATATTCATTTACTGTGCATTGAAATTTCGTTCATTCGCTATATTTATACACACACTGAAATATGGCTTACATTATTGAATGCAAAGACAATGCTTACGAAATAATGGTTACGCATGAAACTTTGTAGTTCATAGTAATGCAATACAAGGTATTCGTATATGGCGGAGATTAATTGATTCGCTCATTCGGAATCAACATACAATCACTTTGATTTTGAATATGAACTGCAGCGGCTGAGTCAAGCCGCATGTGTATGAAGTGAATTAAGATGCATTTATGTTTCATTCAGCGCTTCCATTAATCATTTTTGTAAGAAGAAAAGGTGAATACATTACCATTTTTGATAAGACATGTGTATTGCACG
>Ga0210040_10001698_pt1 | contig 32689 bp, 32 predicted proteins | sample CryGeyCG12114_NA_FD_185462 | JGI IMG/M metagenome (GOLD analysis project Ga0210040, IMG submission 185462) | Groundwater microbial communities from aquifer - Crystal Geyser CG19_WC_8/21/14_NA (SPAdes) (version 2) | ecosystem: Environmental > Aquatic > Deep subsurface > Groundwater | place: USA...
TCGCTGGAGTTCATCACCGCGGGTGTGCTGCTCATCGTGCCGGTCGTCTACCTCATCGTCGCATTGTCGTCGCTGCAAGCTGCGGCGTTCGCGACAGAAGGGGCAGCGCGCTTCGCGGCCCGCGCGTACGTGCAGGCCGAGGATGGCGCCGCCGGTCGCCGCCTCGCCGAGCGGGCGGTAGGCCTTGCCCTCGACGATTTCGGAGTTCAGGCAGACGCAAATGTCGTCATCACCTGTTCTCCACGGCCTGACGACTGCGCCGCAAGAGAGTCTTTCGTCACGGTGACCGTGGAGGCCGACGTGCCGCTTCCTCTCATCCCCGCCAGCCTCGTGGGCGCGTTCCCGGCGCGTGTGCCTGTGAGCGCCGAGTCCGTCGAGCGGGTCTCGACATTCGCGATCCGATGATGCGCCTCCGCGGCGACGACGGCTCGACACTGCCGCTTGTCGCCGGTTTCACCGCCCTCACGCTCGTCGTCGTCTTGCTCGTCAGTGCGGCGAGTTCGCTCTACCTCGAACGCAAGCGTCTGCTCAGCGTCGCCGACGGCGCAGCGCTCGTCGGAGCCGAAGCGTTCGAGTTCGACCAGGTCACGTTCATCGACGACACGGTCGTCCCCCGACTGGAATCGTCCCGGGTCGCTGCCGCGGTTCAGAGCTATCTCGACGCAGAGCCGACGGTCGAGCGATCACAGGTTCAGCTGGTGGAAGCGGGAACACCCGACGGCCGCTCAGCCAGCGTCACCCTCGCGGCCCGGTGGACTCCGCCGATCGTCACCGCTTTCATCCCCGACGGCGTTCCGCTTCGCGTCACTTCGACAGCGCGGAGCGTCTTCCGCTGACGACGAGGTGCAGGGCGCTCAGGCCAGCATGTCCTTGACCATCGGGATCACCTTCGTGCCGTACAGCTCGACGGCTCGCATCGACTGTTCATGCGGAAGCGGTCCCGCGCTGTATTTCAGGTCGAAACGGTTCACGCCGAGCGCGCGCATGGTGTCGGCGATCTTTCTCGCGACCGTTTCGGGCGAACCGACGTAGAGGGAGCCGGACGCCGCCTCCTGATCGAACTCCTCCTTGCGCATGGGGGGCCAGCCGCGGTCGCGGCCGATCCTGTCGCGGTTCGCCTTGAAGTGTGGATAGAACTGGCGCACCGCTTCTTCGTCGGAGTCGGCGATGAAACCGGGGGAGTGCACTCCGATCGGAAGCTTCTCCGTCCCGAGCTGATCGAGCGCACGGTGATAGAGGTCGACGTAGGGCGCGAAGCGCTTCGGGTCGCCGCCGATGATCGCGAGCATGAGCGGCAGGCCGTAACGAGCGGCGCGGACAACCGACTCGGGGGAGCCGCCCACCCCGATCCAGGTCTTCAGCCGGCCAGACTCCGTGGGCGGATAAACGTGCTGGTCGTTCAGCGGAGGACGAATCGTGCCCTCCCAGGTGACCGGTTCCTCACGAAGCAGTGCTGAGAAGAGATCGAGCTTCTCGCTGAAAAGTTCCTCGTATTGGGAGAGCGAGTGACCGAACAGCGGGAACGACTCGGTGAACGACCCACGGCCCAGAATCACTTCCGCACGGCCGTTGGAAACCGCGTCGAGGGTGGAGAAGCGCTGGAAGACACGGATGGGATCGTCGGAACTCAGGACTGTGACGGCGGAGCCGAGGTGGATTCGTTCGGTCTTCCCTGCGATACCCGCGAGCACGACGTCAGGGGCCGAAACGGCGAAGTCCTCGCGATGGTGTTCGCCGAGTCCGATGAAGTCGACGCCGGCCTGATCGGCGAGCACGCCTTCGTCGACGACATCACGGATGACCTGAGCGAGCGATTTCGGCGACCCGTCGTCGTTGTTCGTGACGTCCCCGAATGTGTCCAGTCCGAACTCGTACTCCGCCATGATGCCTCGAATCTCTATGCGTCTGCATGAACCTACCGCCTGTGCCAACGCTGCCACGCGGGATTTCATTCCGGCCGGGAGATCGGGCCGTGGCCGCGTCAGGTGTGTGTCGAGTAACGCGGCAGATAGCGCAGGAGCATCCCCGCGCCGCTGAGCCCCACGATGCCGATGACGGCCGCGGCGACCGGGAGGGATGCGGCCGCGGTGATGGCCGCGATCGCGAGCGGCGCCGCAGCGCCTCCCGCGTGTCCGCACAATCTCCAGACGCCGAGGAATTGGGCAGGCGAGCGAGGTGGAGCGAGGTCGGAGCCGAGGGTCATGAGGATGCCGGCGCCGATCCCGTTCGCGATCGAGAGGAAGAGCGCGAGAGCGGTGAACCACATCTCGTTCGCGGTGCTTCCATGGGTGAACGCGAGTGCGATGTGTCCGGCGGAGAGCCCGATGATCGACGGGACTGCGGTGAAGAGGCGCCCGAACCGGTCCATGATCTGCCCGCCGGTATAAAAGAGGGCGAAGTCGACTGCGCCCGCGATGCCGATGATCAGCGCGGTATGCGCCCCATCCAGTCCGATGCTGAGGGCCCACAGCGGCAGAATCACCTGTCTGCTCGCGCGCAACGCGCCGATGCTGGCCGCGCCGAGGCCGAGCCGGAGAAGGAGAGAACGGTAACGACGAAGCGTCGAGAGAAGTCCGGTCGACTCGTCGTGTATCACCCTCTCCTCGGTCTGTCGCTCCGCCGTCGCACCGCGCGATCGTGCGGTGAAAAGCGATTCAGGATCGGGAAGCAGCAGCAGGACGGTGGCGACGATGACGCAGGCGACCGCGAAGACCAGGATCGCGCTTTCCGCTGCTCCGGTCAGCGAGATGAGAGCGGCCGTGATGAACGGACCGATGAACAGGCCGAGACGGTGCGTGCCGCCGAGGGTCGAGAGAGCACGCGCTCGATAGCCGATCGGCACGAACGTCGTCATGAATGCGTGGCGCGCGAGTCCGAAGACCGCGGCGGCGAGTCCGACCATCAGTATGCCGACCCCGAGTGCGATCGGATGCTGAACGAAGTAGGCCAGCGCTACTCCCGCGAGACTGACGCCTGTCGCGACGAGCATGGCGCCCCGTTCGCCGAGGCGACCCACGACCCAACCGCCCGGCAGGTCACCCGCCAGTTCGCCGACGGTGAGCATCGCGGCGATGAATCCGGCGATGGCCAGCGATGCGCCCATATTGGATGCGATCACGGGGATCACCGGGATGATGGCGCCTTCACCGGTCGAGAACAGGGCGGTGGGAAGGAGGGCAGGAAGTGCGATGCTGCGCCAGCGGAAGGCGGGCGTGGCATCGGTCATGACCGGCTAACCATACCCGGGTGCAGTCAGGTGGCTGCCGGTAGGCTATCGAGGCTATGGCTGACCTCGACCTTTCGCAGCAGATCGCCGACCTGCGATCCACCTTCGCCGACATCCGCGCGGTCGTCGACGTCGACCGCTTGCGCGGTGAAATCGCTGAACTCTCCGAACGTGCGGGCGCCCCCGACCTCTGGGATGACCCCGCCGCGGCGCAGAAGGTCACGACCGCGCTCAGCCACGCGCAGGGCCACTTGGCGAAGCTCAATCTCGTCGAGCAGCGCCTCGACGACCTCGAGGTCCTCGTGCAGCTCGTCGTAGAAGAGGTCGACGACGGACTCGCCGCTGAGAGTGCGGCGGAGGCCGAAGCGGAGCTCGTCGGACTGCAGAAGATCATGGGTGAGCTCGAGGTCCAGACCCTCCTGAACGGCGAATACGACCCGCGTTCCGCCGTTGTCACCATTCGAGCCGGGGCGGGCGGCGTCGACGCCGCCGACTTCGCGGAGATGCTCATGCGCATGTATCTGCGCTGGGCGGAGCAGCACAAGTATCCCGTCAACGTGATGGACACGTCCTACGCCGAAGAGGCCGGCATCAAGTCGGCGACCTTCGAGATCGACGCGCCTTACGCGTTCGGCAATCTGTCCGTCGAGGCGGGGACGCACCGGCTGGTGCGCATGTCGCCGTTCGGGGCCGCCGGCAAACGTCAGACGAGCTTCGCCGCAGTCGAGGTCATCCCGCTGATGGAAGAGACCGAGTCGATCGACATCCCCGAGAACGACATCCGCGTCGACGTGTTCCGCTCGAGTGGTCCTGGCGGCCAGTCCGTCAATACGACCGACTCCGCGGTTCGTCTCACCCACATCCCGACCGGCACAGTCGTTTCGATGCAGAACGAGAAGAGCCAGATCCAGAACCGCGCAGCGGCGATGCGCGTCCTCCAGTCGCGTCTGCTCATCCTCAAGCGCGAAGAGGAGAACGCGAAGAAAAAGGAACTCGCCGGAAACATCACCGCGAGCTGGGGTGATCAGATCCGCTCGTATGTGCTCGCGCCGTACCAGATGGTGAAGGATCTGCGCAGCGAGTACGAGGTCAACAACCCCTCCAACGTGTTCGACGGCGACCTCGACGGCTTCATCGGGGCCGGCATCCGCTGGCGCAAACAGGGCGAGCGCAACGCGTAGGCCTCCTCTCTCGGCCCTCGTCCGCTCGTGGAAATGAAACGCGAGCAGCGAGTGTCGCTCCGGCCGTTATATGACGAGCGTGCTTTACAGTCGGAGGCGCCATGATTCGTTTCGATCGCGTCACCAAGCTCTACCCGGGCAACTCGAAGCCGGCGCTGAACGGCGTCGATGTCGAGATCAAAGCCGGCGAGTTCGTCTTCCTCGTCGGCGCTTCCGGTAGCGGTAAGTCGAGCTTCCTCCGCCTGGTCCTCAAAGAGGAGAAGCCGAGCTCCGGCGAGATCCACGTCTTGGGGCAGAGGCTGAGCAGCATCTCGAACCGCAAGATCCCCTACTTCCGCCGATCCCTCGGTGTCGTCTTCCAGGATTTCCGACTCCTTCCGGGGCGGACCGTTCGTCAAAACGTCGCGTTCACTCTTCAGGTTCTCGGTAAGTCACGCGGATACATCCAAGAGGCCGTGCCCGATGTCTTGAAGATGGTCGGACTCGACGGCAAGGGCGACCGGCTGCCGCATGAGCTCTCGGGCGGTGAACAGCAGCGTGTCGCCATCGCCCGCGCTGTCGTGAACAAGCCCGCGATTCTGCTTGCCGACGAGCCGACCGGAAACCTCGACCCGACGACCAGCGCGGGCATCATGCAGGTACTCGAACTCATCAACGCGGGTGGCACCACCGTCGTCATGGCGACGCACGACGTCGGCATCGTCGACTCGATGCAGCGTCGAGTGATCGAGCTGACGGGCGGCAACATCATCCGGGACGAGGTCGAAGGCGGTTACACGACTTCCCTCCCGGTCGTGGGAACCGAAAGCCGCACCCCCGTCGTGACGGGTGCATCCGCCGTCGCCGCAGCCGTGGCCGAAGAGGCGGGCCCGATCCAGCTGCCGAGCACCCCGCGCACGGTCGTTGAAACGGCGCCGCATGGCGAGCCCGAACCAGCGACGGAACCGGCGATGGGGAGTCCGCTCGCCTATCCAGGCGCCGTCCCCACGATGACAGGGATGATCCCGCGCATCGAGAACCACTACCTGCCGACACCTGCTCCGGCCCCAGCGTCCCAGCCGGCTCCGAGACAGGAGCCTACGCAGGAGCCGGTGCGCGTGGCGGAGCCCGCACGTGCGATCAAGCGGGCCACCGAGTCGGATCAGATGCGTGTGCCAGAACGACCGACCGACGGGGAGCCGCGTCAGGATGACCCGCTCGCGCTCGCGGTCAAGTTAGGTCTCCGGGGCCACGGGGCGCATCCCGAAACCCCGAGCTCGCAGGAAGTAGGCCCCACCTCATGAGGCTCGCGCTGATCTGGTCAGAAGTATGGCAAGGGCTTCGCCGGAACGTGTCGATGGTGGTTTCCGTCATCCTCGTCACGTTCATTTCGTTGACCTTCGTCGGTGCCGCCGCTCTTCTGCAGATGCAGATCTCGCAGATGAAGACCTTCTGGTACGACAAGGCGCAAGTCGCCGTCTATCTCTGCAATGGGACGGTGGCGAGTTCGGCGTGCGCTGCAGGAGCGGCGAGCCCCGAGCAGGTCGAAGCGGTCAAGGCGCAGCTCGAATCACCCACGCTCGCCCCGCTCATCGACCAGTACTACTTCGAATCGCAAGAGGACGCGTACGCGAACTTCCAGCAGCAATTCGCGGGCAACGCAGTCGTCGACTATGTGACGCCCGAGTTCCTCAACCAGGCTTACTGGGTGAACTTGAAGGATCCTTCACAGTCGGCAGTGTTGCAGGAGAGCCTGTCGGCGCTGCCCGGTGTCGATGCGGTGACCGACCAGCGCGCGCTCCTCGACCAGATCTTCGGCATCTTGAATGTCGCAAGCATCTCGGCGATCGGAATCGCCTCGGTGATGCTGGTCGCAGCGTGTCTGCTGATCTCGACGACGATCCGCCTGTCCGCCTATTCACGCCGTCGCGAGCTCGGCATCATGCGCCTCGTCGGCGCCTCGAATCGCTTCATTCAGACCCCGTTCGTTCTGGAGGGGGCGTTCGCGTCACTCATCGGGGCACTGCTCGCGGGGGGAGTGGTCGTTGGCATGGTTCACTTCTTCGTCCAGGGCTATCTGGCGACCGGCGAGTACGGCGCATCGGGGTTCTCCTACGTCACCTTGTCCGATGCCCTCATGGTCGTCCCGCTTCTCGTTCTGATCGGTGTGCTTCTCGCTGCTATCTCAGCTCAGCTCTCGATTCGGCGCCACCTCAGGGTTTAGCGACCGGGGCAGGATCGGCAGGTTCGGAGGCGCGAGTCGGTAGAGTGGTTCGCTGCTCGAATCGCCTTCAGCGGCGACTAGTCGAAGGAGGTGCGCCATGCCCAAGGAGAAGGGGCAGAAGGTCGTTGCGACCAACCGGAAGGCGCGCCACGACTACACGATCGAGGACACGTACGAGGCCGGCATGGTGTTGTCGGGCACCGAAGTGAAGTCGCTCCGTGAGGGGCGCGCATCACTCGTCGATGGATACGCGTTCATCGACGGGGGAGAAGCGTGGCTCGACGCCGTCTACATCCCCGAGTGGGGTTCTGGTTCGTGGACCAACCATTCGACAAGACGCAAGCGCAAGCTGTTGTTGCACAAAGAGCAGATCTTGAAGATTTCGCACCGAATCAAAGACGGCGGCTACACGCTCGTCCCGTTGCGGATCTATTTCAGCGAGGGCCGAGCGAAGGTCGAGATCGCGATCGCCAAGGGTAAGCGCGAGTACGACAAGCGGCAGACGTTGCGCGAGCGCCAGGATCAGCGAGAGGCGCAGCGTGCCATTTCGACGCGGCGCCACCTAGGCGAGTAGCTACGAACTCAAGTGGCGGTGGTCGCGGACGCCGCAACGGTGACGCCGCCGGACTCGCCGAGGGAAACCTCCTCGACAGCACCGCCTCGAGCGGTGAGGGCGAAGATCAGGCCGACGATGACCGCAACGGCGAGGCCGATCCAGATCCACCACGGGATACCTTTGCGTCCGGTGCGCTGCTCATCACTCATATCCGGACCCTAGCCCGCTGAACCGGCTCACTGCTGTGAAGGTCCGGCGTGAGAGATCATGGAATCAGCGCGAGCTTGCCTCCCGGGTGCTCGGTCTTCAGCACGTCGAGGGCTGATATGGCATCCGCGAGCGGGAAGGTGCGTGCCACGGGAACGATGAGTTCGCCGCGACCGGCGAGCTCGATGAGTCGGGACCGTGCGGCGTCACGGAACCGGGCGCTTTCCGGCATCCGGCCCGCGATCGCCTTGATCCCTTCATCACCGGCGCGTCCGAAGGCGACGATCGTGACGATCCTGCTTCGGTCGGCGACCAGCTCGAGCGAGACATCGACCGCTTCGTCGGTGCCGACCGAATCGAGAGAAGCTGCGATTCCTTCGGGGGCGAGATCGCGCACGCGGTCGGCGAGACCATCGCCATAAGTGGTCGGTTCGCCACCGAAGCTCCTGACCACATCGAAATTCGCCTCGCTCGCCGTACCGATGACGCGGACGCCGAGCAGTCGTGCCTGCTGCAGAACGCTGACACCCACCGCGCCCGAGGCGCCGTGCAGCAGGACGGTTTCGCCCGGGGACACCCGTGTGACTTCGAGCATCTCGGCTGCCGTGGTGCCGACGAGAAGCAGGTTCGCGGCAGCGGGGAAGTCGATGGCGGCTGGCTTCGCGAATACGTCTCCAGCGGGGACGGTGACTTCGTCGGCGTATCCGCCGCGGATGCGGAAAGCGAGCACCTCGTCACCCACCGAACCGCCGCCCGAAGCGATTTCGGTGTCGGGGCCGACGGCGCTCAGGACGCCGGCCACTTCGTACCCGATGCGGTAAGGGAGGTCGGCCGGGTCGCCGTCGCGCATGTACTTCCAATCGGCCGGATTCATGCCGACGGCCCTGACCTCGATGGTCACTTCGCCGGCTTCCGGTGCCTTGGTCGGCTCGTCGATGAGAGTGAGGGCGTCGATCTCGCCGAACCGGGGTGCAATCCACTGCTTCGTCATATCCACAGTCAACCTCGCGCAGGTCCGAGGCGGCTCACAAAATTCAGCGACCCGTGATGCGGATCACGGCGCGCTGCGGTCGGCCGGTGATGTCCCCGATCCCGAGCAGCGTCTTCGCCTGGATGCCGTACTTCGCGACGATAGCTGCGATACCGGCGTCGAGGCCGTCGTCATCGGTGACGACATCAGCATGGGCGAGGACGGTCGGGGCGTCATCGGCGACCTCACCTGTGCGCGAGCAGGGACGCAATTCGACGTCCCCGTTGTTGCGCAGCCGTTTCACCTTTCCGGACTCCGGTCCCGTCGTGAAGACGAGGCTCTCGCGGTCGCGGGCGATCCACACCGGGGTCGGCACCTCGACCCCTGACTTCCGATATGTGGTGAACAGCACGTACTGCTCATCGGCGAGGGCGGCGAGATCCATGGGCAGGGGAGTTGCAGACATGCGTCCATCCTTCCGCGTCAGGTGTGATCAGGCATCACGCCTCCGACGGGCATAGACGTGTTCAGCGCGACGTTGTAGCCTGTGGTGCCGCGTCCGACGCGGTATCGACAACTCCACAGCGCGATGGTGGCCCCTTCGCACCGTTCATCTCTCGGGTGAGCGCGAAGGCCAGTACGGGGATGATCGGTTTCGACATTGCCTGAATGACCGTGAGAAGCGGGCCGAGGATGCAGGGTTATCTCGTTAACGATCTCTGCAAACCATAGGTGCCAATTCCAAGCGCACCGACTTCGCTCTCGCTGTCTAAGCAAGAGTAGAAAGTCCGTCAACCCGAGTGTGTTCCCGGCTCGGTGTCTGGCGTCATTAAGGGGACTTGCTGCGGTGTCGTGTCTCAGGGCACCGCGGGACTTGCACTGAGACTGGGCTCGTCGGGGTAGGTGCTTGCGACAAATTCCGGAGCCGAGCAGAACGATTTCCGCAGGCTACGCCCGTAGAAGGCACGGGATTACAGCAATGGACGGGGGTTCAATTCCCCCCATCTCCACGACAGGTCACCATCGCGCTGAGGAGCACAGCAAGCTTTCCCGGGCCGAGCGCCTATCGTGTTCTGGTGCCGATCGAGTACCGCCGAGCCCACGTCGCCGACTGTCCGCCAGAGACGCTGTACCGGATTCTCTGGTTGCGGGTCAGCGTTTTCGTCGTCGAGCAGGAGGCGGCCTACGCCGAGCTCGACGGACGCGACATAGAGCCGGGTGCCGAGATGTTGTGGGCGCACGAGGATGACACGGTGCTGGCGACGGCACGCATCCTGCGGGACGGCGGGGGCCTGCGAATCGGGCGGGTCGCGACGGCAGTGCAGGCACGGGGTCGGGGTGTCGCGTCTGAACTCATGCGCGAGGCGGTCGCTCGCTGCAACGAGATCGATCCGAAGGCGGACATCGCACTCGACGCGCAGAAGCACCTCGTCGATTGGTATCGCCGCTTCGGTTTCGAAGTCAACGGCGACGAGTTCGTCGAGGACGACATTCCGCACCTCCCGATGTTGCGGGCAGTGGCCGCAGCCATCTGAGGTCGCCATTTGCGGACTCGACGCAGTTCGTACGACGACCGAAGAAATTTGGGGTCTTTTCTGTTGGACCGTAGACAAAAAAATTGGGCCTTCGTACCGTTGTCCCGTGCCCAAGCCCAACGGAGTGCACGCCATAGCCCGGCGTACGCATGAGAACCAGATACTCGCGGTCCTTCGCGAGCACGGTGCGTTGAGCCGCGGTGACATCGCTCTGCGAGTCGGTCTGTCGCGCTCCACACTGAGCCAGATCACGGGAGACCTCGTCGAACGTGGCGCGATCATCGTCATCGACACCGACGCGGCGGGCCGCGTAGGAAGCGGTCGACCGGCCGAACTGCTGGCACTCGACCCCGCGTCGGGCCAGTTCATGGGAGTCGATCTCGGGCATCGCCGCGTCAATGTCGTCGTGGCCGATGCCTCGCACGAGATCATCGCTTCTGGTACGCGCCGATATGCCGAGTCCTCGGAGTGGAGCGAACGGATCACCGAGGCCTTCGACCTCATCGATCAGCTCGCTGTCGAAACAGGCGTGCATTTCAGTGCAGTGCAAGCCGTCGGCATCGGAGTACCGGGGTGGGGCGACCGCAGCGTCGCCGACGGTGTGGGTGACGCCTTCGCCGCCAGGCTTGGAGCTGCCATCATCGTCGACAACAACGCACGCTTCGCGGGCCTCGCCGAAGCGATGGTCACCCGCGCATCCCTCCTTCGAGACCTCGTTTACGTCCGCCTGTCTGACGGCGTCGGGGGTGGCCTCATCGTCGACGGACGACTCGTTCGCGGCTCCTCCGGCTTCGCGGGCGAGCTCGGCCATGTGACTGTCGTGCCCGACGGCGAACCCTGTCGCTGCGGCAAGCGCGGCTGCGTCGAGACCGTCGCCTCCGTGCCGGCGATCCTCGCTCGATGCCGCGCCGAGGGTCTTGAAATCGACTCTCTCGACGACCTGAAAGCCGCGATCGCCGTCTCGCATCCGAAGGTAGAGATAATCCTGCGCAACGCCGGACGGGCGGTCGGACGAGCGCTCGGCGCCGCCGCGATGACACTGAATCCGACGGATATCGTCATCGGAGGCGACGTCGTCGCGATGGCTCCGGCACTGCTGCAGCAGGTGCAGTCGACCGTCGCGTACGAGCTCTCGTGGCGTGCCACCGAGTCGCCCACCGTCAGAGCAGCCGACCTCGGCGACGAAGGAGGCGCTCTCGGCGCCGTCGCCGCTGTCTTCCACCAGTCCCCACTGCTGGCCGGGTACCCCGAAGCCGCAGGAACTTTGTCCGGAACCGCAAAGGAGCAGGTCATGACCGCATACAGGCAATCTCGAGGGGGTGCCGCGTGACGAGCATCGCAGCCGGGAACGAGAGGGCTCAAACGGTGCCGTCGCCCAAACCGGGCAAGAAGACGGCGAAGACTCGACGCAGCCGGAACCTCGTCGTCCTGAACATCATCTCGGTGATCCTCGGAATCGGGATCTGGTGGCTCTGGTCGCTGACCACCGTCACAGTGCCGAGCCCGTTGACCACGCTGCAGAAGGGCATCGAGCTGGCGGCGTCGGGCGCACTTGCCGAAGACCTGCTCGCGAGCCTCGGCCGCGTCCTGTCCGGCTTCCTGCTCGGCTCCGCCGTCGCGATCCCCGTCGGCTTCCTCATGGGCTGGTATGTCGTAGCCCGCGGTCTCTTCGAGCCGTGGATCCAGTTCTTCCGCACGATCCCACCGCTGGCGTTGCTTCCGCTCGTCATCGTCCTGCTCGGTATCGGTGAACCCCCGAAGGTCCTGGTCATCTTCCTCGCAGCTTTCCTCGCCTGCGTCATCTCCACCTACCAGGGCGTCGTGAGCGTCGATCGAACGCTGATCAACGCCGCCAGAGTGCTCGGCGCCGGTGACGGGACGATCTTCGCGCGCGTCGTCGTCCCCGCATCCACCCCGTTCATCCTCGTCGGTATGCGTGTCGGTCTCGGATCTGCCTGGGCGACTCTCGTCGCAGCCGAGCTGCTGGGGGCGACCTCCGGTATCGGACACCGGATGCAGACCGCGCAGCTCTACTACGACCTGCCGACGATCTTCGTCGGCATCGTCGCGATCGGCATCCTCGGCCTCGCGATGGACCGACTCCTTCTGTTCGCCGAAAGCAAGCTCACCTCATGGCAGGAACGCCGATGACAACTCCACTCGCCACCGCCGGCTCAACGGCCAAGATCTCCGTCCGGAACATCAACAAGGTGTTCCCTCTGAAGGACGAGGCGTTCACCGCGCTCGGCGATGTCAGCATCGACATCGCCGACAGCGAGTTCGTCACGGTCGTCGGCCCGTCCGGCTGCGGCAAGAGCACCCTGCTCAACATCCTCGCCGGCCTCGACGAGCCGACCGGGGGTGAGGCGCTGGTCGACGGCCGCCCCGTCAAAGGGCCCGGCCCCGAGCGCGGCGTGATCTTCCAGCAGTATGCGCTGTTTCCTTGGCTGAGCGTCCGCGACAACGTCGAGTTCGGGCTGAAGACCGCGCGGGTTCCCAAGAAGGAGCGGCGTGAGCGCGCCGATCACTTCATCCGGTTGGTCGGACTCGAGCAGTTCGCCGACGCTCTGCCGAAGATGCTTTCTGGCGGTATGAAGCAACGGTGTGCAATCGCTCGCGCCTACGCCATGAACCCGTCGATCCTGCTGATGGACGAGCCGTTCGGTGCTCTCGACGCCCTCACCCGCGTCAAGCTGCAGGAACAGCTGCTCAACACCTGGAGTCAGGACAAGCGGACCGTCATGTTCATCACCCACGACGTGGACGAGGCGGTGTTCCTCGCCAACCGGGTGATCGTCATGGCAGCCAGGCCCGGGCGAATCTACGACGTCATCGATGTCGATCTGCCTTACCCGCGAGACGAGGACCTTCGCCTCACCCCCGAGTTCGGAGAACTGCGCAATCGAGTCTGGCGCAGTGTCTACCACCAAGAGTCCGGCCGGTCGGCCGCGGCGACGCCGTCGATCTGACGGTTTCACACCAGGAGAACGGAACACAGCATGAAGAACATACGGAAACTGCTCGGCGGCGTAGCCGTGGCAGCCACCGTCGCCCTCACGATCACCGGATGTGCGGGATCGGACACGAGCGGCGGCAGCAGCGACGGCGGCAGCTCAGCCCCTGAAGAGGTGACCGAGATCGACTTCGGGTACATCGCCGACTTCAACGGCACGAGCCTTCTCGCCATCGCCGAGGACCAGGGCCTGTGGGACAAGTACGGCCTGTCGGCGACGGCCACGCCGTTCACCAACGGTCCGCTCCAGATCCAGGCGCTCGGCACAGGCGACCTCGACTTCGGCTACATCGGCCCGGGAGCGTTCTGGCTGCCGGCGTCGGGCCAGGCGAAGATCATTGCGATCAACACCCTCGGCACCGCCGATCGCGTGATCGCTCAGCCCGGGATCAACTCGATCGAAGATCTCAAGGGGAAGTCGGTCGGTGTGCCGGAGGGCACGTCGGGTGACATGATCTTGACCCTCGCGCTCGAAGCTGCCGGCATGACCAAGGACGATGTCGAAATCGTTCCGATGGATGCCGCGACCGTCGTGACGGCGTTCGCATCGGGGCAGATCGACGCAGCCGGTATCTGGTACCCGTCGATCACAACCATCAAGGAGCAGATCCCCGACCTCGTCGAACTGGCCAAGAACCAGGACTTCGAGGACACGGTCCAGTTCCCGAACGCGTTCGTCGCAGGCAACGACTTCGTGGACAGCGACCCGGAGACGGTGCAGAAGGTCGTTCAGGTCATCCGCGAGGCTAACGACTACCGGGCCGAGAACCCCGAGGAGACCATCCAGCTGACAGCCGACCTCATCGGCGTCGACGTGGCACAGGTCGAGTCCGATTACGCGAACGTGCAGACGCTCACCACGGCCGAGCTCGATGCCGACACCGAGGACGGCACCATCGACAAGTGGCTGTCCGGAATGGTCGACTACTTCGTTGGCGCGGGCCAGCTGCCGAGTTCCGTCGAGCCCAGCTCGTTCTACCTCGGCGACGACTACGTAGCCGCAGGAGAGTAGATGACCGAGCCGAGGAACATCCTCTTCCTCATGACCGACCAGCACAGGGTCGACACCCTCGGTGCCTACGGGAATGAGGTGGCGGTCACGCCCGCTCTCGATGAGATCGCGAGAACGGGCACCCGCTTCGACCGCTGGTACACGCCGTCCGCCATCTGCACGCCCGCACGGGCGTCGCTGCTGACCGGTCAGGCGCCGTTCCGGCATAAAGTGCTCGCCAACCAGGAACGCAACGTCGGATATTCCGAAGACGTCGCCGAAGGGACTTTCACGTTCTCGGAAGCGTTGAAGGACAACGGCTACAACTGCGGACTCATCGGCAAGTGGCACATCGGCACCGAGAAGAACGCTGCGTCGTTCGGCTTCGACGGTCCCGATCTGCCGGGCTGGCACAATCCGGTCGAACATGAGGACTACCTCGGCTACCTCGAGGAGAACGGGCTGCCGCCCTATCGCATCAGCGATCGCATCCGCGGAACGCTGCCGAACGGCGGGCCGGGCAACCTGCTCGCCGCTCGGCTGCACCAGCCGCTGGAGGCGACGTTCGAGTACTATCTCGCCACCCGTGCGATCGAGTTGCTCGAACGGTACGCGGCCGATCGCGACAGCAGCGGCACCCCGTTCTTCCTCGAGTTGAGCTTCTTCGGACCACACCTGCCCTACATCGTCCCCGACGAGTTCTTCGACATGTTCGATCCCGAAAGAATCGAGATGCCGAAGTCCATCACCGAGACCTTCGCGGGTAAGCCTCAGGTCCAAGCGAATTACAGCGCCCACTGGACCTTCGACACGATGCCGATCGAGGAGTCGCGGAAACTCATCGCGGTCTACTGGGGTTACGTCGCCTTGATCGACACGCAGATCGGGCGCGTGATGGAAGCGATGGAGCGTCTCGGCCTCATCGACTCGACGGCGGTGTTCTTCACCTGCGACCACGGCGAGTTCACAGGGGCGCACAGGCTTCACGACAAGGGCCCCGCGATGTATGAGGACATCTACCGGACTCCGGGGCTGCTCCGTGTGCCGGGGCAGGAGCCCGGGATCGTTCGTGACGAGTTCGTGAGCCTTCTCGACTGCACGGCGACGATCCTCGAACTCGCCGGTCTCGACCCGGCGCCCGCGGTCGACTCGCGCAGCCTGCTGCCGCTTGTATCGACCGATGAGGTGCCGTGGGCGGAGGACATCGTGTGCGAGTACCACGGCCACCACTTCCCGTACCCGCAGAGGATGCTGCGCGAGGAGCGGTACAAGCTGGTGATCAATCCGGAGAGCGTCAACGAGCTCTACGACCTCCTGGTCGACCCGGACGAGCTGATCAACCAGTACGAGCACCCCGAGCTGCGCGACGTCCGGAAGCGCATGACGAGCAGGCTCTACGAACTGCTCAGGGCTCGTGGCGACAACTTCTTCCACTGGATGACGTCGATGTACGACGTGGGGGATGTTTCCTACGACCCCACGATGAGCGGTCTCGACGAATCCACCTATCAGTCGGACACCCGCTGACGTTGGGCATCCTCGGCTGCGCTCCGCAGTCGTTCGGCTCAGCCGAGGGTGCCCGCGACGGCGGTCAGCACTTGATTCAACGTGGGAGCGCCCGTCGCGCGCATGACCTCAGCGCCTTCGGGGGAGTGCATGACGACGGTCGGGGTCGACGAGATCTGCGCTTCTTCCGCCCGTGCGGCGTCGTCCGCGACGTTCACTTCGCGCAGCACGATGCGATCACCGAGCAGCTCGGCGGCGCGGGACAGGGTGTGGCGCGTCGCGGAACAGGCGCCACAGAAACTCGACGAGTAGAGCGTGATCGTGAGCCGGTTCATCGCACCGTCCTTTCTCGACTGGTCAACCCACGGGGGAGCATCGGGATTCCCGATCTTCGCCCGCGATGATGTGAGAAGAAATGCTCGCGTGGACCGATAACGTTGAAGCATGGTCGCCAGGGATGTTGTATCTGCGGAAGTCGCTCGCTCATGGTTGCTCGTTGCAGCAACGAGACCCGAAGAGTTCGACCTCGCTGAGGCCTCGCGAGCGGACCAGATCATCCTCGACATCGAAGACGCTGTCGACCCGGGACTGAAGCCTCGAGCCCGACAGGACGTCGCCGACTGGCTGAACAACGGCGGTAACGGGTGGGTCCGTGTCAATGACCGCACGAGCCCGTTCTGGTCCGACGATGTCGACGCGCTCAAAGGCCTCCCCGGTCTCCGCGGCGTCATGCTCGCGAAAGCGGAGTCGTCTGGCCACGTCACCGAGACGTACGACCGGCTCGGCGGCTCGACCCCGGTCATTCCTCTGGTGGAGTCAGCCCTCGGCATCGAGGAGGTCGCCTCGATCGCGCGGGCGCGCGGTGCCTATCGGTTGGCTTTCGGCAGCGGCGACTACCGCCGCGACACGGGAGCGAGTGCCGATGACATGGCTATGGCCTATCCACGGTCTCGCCTCGTCATCGCGAGCCGGGTCGGCAACCTACCCGGTCCGATCGACGGCCCGACGGTCGGCACGAACCATCCGGTGCTCCGCGAACAGGGCGAGATCGCGGTCGCCCTCGGCATGACCGGGAAGCTCTGCCTCGACCGCGACCAGCTGCCGATCATCAATGAAGTGATCAGCCCCACCCGGTCCGACGTGGCGTGGGCGCGCGACTTCCTGGCGGACTTCGAGGCCCGTGGACGGGTGATCCGGGACGGCAGTGACCTGCCACGCCTCGGTCGGGCACAGAAGATCGACAAGCTGGCACGTGCTTTCGGGGTAGAACCCGCATAGTCGCACGCATGTAGCGTTGGGGTATGCCCGAAGCCGACATCGATGCGCAGGTCAGCGCCGCGGTCGATGCATGGCTCGCCTGGCTTCCACGATGGACGCCGAGCCTCGCCCGCACGGGTGGTCGGGTATGCCGCCGCTGTATCGGATCGCCGGTGATCGACGCAGCACAGCTTCGTGAAGTGCCGCACAAAGTGCAACACGCTCTCGTCAGTCGCGTGCACGCCATCGTCGACGACCACGTCGCTGCCTTCACGCTGGCTGAACTACCGCTGCTGCAGTCCGAACTCGACAAGAGCGAAGCCGCTCGGCGGTCTGCGAAGACCTACCGTCCGGAAGAGGGCTTGGGTCACGAGTTCGAGGGCTTGGGGGTCGATCCCGAACCGGTTCCAGGAGAGCCCTACCTGTTCACCCTTGCTGGGCTCGCCGACGATGGAGCCGGCCCGCCGACGCAGCCGACCCCGGTCGACACCCCGTTGAGTGCTGAAGCCAAGCAGAGACTGCGAGCCGAGATATCCCTCGCCGACGATCGGGCGGCTCAGGTCGGACGCGCAGCCTGCCTCGCGCTCGTCCAGCATCGGCGGCGTATCGCCGCCGGAGTGGGCCACATCGTCACGCCACAGGTCGACGACCTCATGAAAGAGCTCGGCGCGGGGCTGACCGTGCCCGACAGCCTCGACGGTTCGGGGCTGTGACCGCGAGCTAGGCGATCTTCTCGCCGGCCGCCCAGACCTCGGTGACGCCCCAGCGATCGTCGAGCAGTACGAAGTCGGCGGCATAGCCTTCGCTCACGTACCCGAAGCGGTCTCCGAGGCCCAGGGCGCGCGCAGGCGCCGCTGTGAGGGCTTCGATAGCGGCAGTCGCGCCGACCGTCTCGACGGCGTTGCGCAGCGCCTGATCGAGGAGCAGGGTCGAGCCGGCGATCGTTTCGGTTCCCAAGATGGTCGCCCGCCCGTTCTTCACAGTGACGGCGAGCGCGCCGAGGCGGTAGTCGCCGTCCGCGGCGGCCGCGGCAGCCATCGCGTCCGTCACGAGAGCGACTCGCCCGGGCGCACTCATGAACGCGATGCGTGCGAGCGCAGGGTGGACGTGAACGCCGTCGAGGACCAATTCGAGCGCGACCCGGTCGTCGGCGAAAGCGGCAGCGACGGGGCCCGGCGCCCGGTGGTGGAGGCCGGGCATCGCATTGAACGCGTGAGTGAGGATGCGTGCGCCCCGCTGGAATGCTGCGGCGGCCTGGTCGTAGTCCGCTTCGCTGTGGCCCACCGCGACTGTCGTCCCAGCGGTGGTGAACTCATCGATCGCGTCGAGAGCACCGTCGAGCTCGGGTGCGATCGTCACCTGCCGGAGAGTGCCGTTCGCGGCAGCCAGCAGGCGCCGGACGGTGTCGCTGTCGGGGACCCGCAGGAGGGACGCATCGTGGGCGCCGCACCTGCCGGGGGAGAGGAACGGGCCTTCGAGATGACTGCCGAGTACGAGCGGGTCACGTGACGCGAGCTCGGCGATGTCCGAGAGGCTCTGCTCGAGTGCGTCGATCGGCGCGCTCACAAGACTGATCACGGAGCGTGTGGTGCCGTGTGCGCGATGGACGGCGAGCGCTCGAGCGATCGCTTCGGGCCCGTCATCGAAAGCGTGCCCACCGCCGCCGTGACAGTGCAGATCGATGAAACCAGGCACGAGAACGCGGGCGGCCCCGTCGATGACCGATTCGGCGTCAGGCGGGGCCCCGGTACCGGTTGCGACGATCATGTCGCCGTCGAAGGCAACCCATGAATCCGGCTGTTCGGCGTTCGCGTCGAGTTTTCTGACTCCGTGGATGACCGTGCGCACGGTCTCGAGCGTAGCTTCGGCGCTACCTCAGTGGGGCATCTCTGGTTCTCGGCTCGCTCGCGGATTCCGGCGTATAGCGTGGCGGAAGTGAGTGACCAGAACGATCGTCCCGGCGACGAAGTGGATGATCGAACTCGCTGGCGAGCATTCGGGGTGAGCGTCGCCGTCGCGGCTCTGACCATCCTCGACCTTTCCAAGGTGAACGTGGGGCTGCCCTCGATCGAGGAGTCCCTCGGGGCGGGCCCGAGCGAGCTGCAGACGATCGTCGCGGGCTATGCGCTCGCTTTCGGCCTGGTGCTCGTGCCGTTCGGGCGGCTAGGTGACATCAAGTCGCGCCGAACGCTCTTCCTGATCGGCCTCACCGCATTCACCCTCACGAGCCTCTTCTGCGCGCTCGCCCCGAACGCATTGATGCTCGTCATCGGCCGATTCCTTCAGGGAGTCGCGGCCGGCATTCAGATGCCGCAGGTGCTTGGCCTCATTCAGCAGCTGTTCCAGGGCGCCGAGCGCGGGCGCGCATTCGGGCTGTTCGGTGCGATCATCGGCCTTTCGACGGCGTTCGGACCGACCCTCGGCGGACTACTCATCGCCATCGGGGGTGAGACCGACGGGTGGCGGCTGCTTTTCTGGATGAACGTGCCACTCGGAATCCTGCTCTTCTTCTCGGCGGGCCGGCTGCTGCCGAAGACGCAGACGCACAGCGGCAAAGCGGACATCGACCCTGTCGGCATCGTGTTCCTGGGTGTCCTCGTCGTCTCGCTCATGCTGCCGTTCGTCCTCACCACCGGCGGGCCCGAGGACGACCCGCGCCGTTGGTTGCTCCTCCTCCTCGCGGCCGCTGCCGCCGCGGGTTTCTATCTCTGGGAGAAGCGTTACAGCAGGAGAGGCCGTACCCCCATCGTGCGCTTCGCGCTCTTCAGGCTCGGTAGCTACCGCAACGGGCTGCTCATCGCGACGGTCTACTTCGCCGCGATCCCGGCAACCTTCCTGCTGACGACCCTGTACCTGCAGCAGGGCCTGGGCCTCGAGCCGGTCTTCGCCGGCATGGTCACCATCCCGTTCGCGCTCTCGTCGGCGGTCACCGCTTGGATCGGTGGTCGGCTCGTCGAGACCAAGGGGCGGGCTCTCGTTGTGGCCGGCCTGTGCGTCGTGATCGTGGGGTTCGGGCTGGCTCTACTCGCGGCCGTCCTGCCACCGCCCGAACTCTCGCCGTGGTTGATGTCGGCGGCGCTTGCCATCGCGGGCGCCGGCGGCGGATTCGTGATCTCTCCGAATCAGACACTGACGCTCGCCGAGATTCCGGTGACCGACGGCGGAGTGGCTGGTTCGATGGCGCAGGTGGGACAGCGAGTCGGTACAGCGGTCGGCGTCGCAGCCGCGACCTCGACGTTCTTCGCGACGCTGTACGCCGAGAGCGCGGAACCGGATTCGATCGTCGCGTATCACGACGCGTTCCGTAACGGCGCTCTGGTCGCGCTGTCGCTGATCGCTGTCGCTCTGATCCTCGGCCTGATCGACCTGCGTCAGCGTCACCGCTCGAGCTGACCTCGAAGCATTCGGTCACGACAGGCTGAGCAGAACCGCCGCGACGAGCGCGAGGGCCACACCGGCGAGCTGTGGCGCAGCGAGTCGTTCTCGCAGTATCGACGCGGCGAGAACGACCGTCACGACCGGGTACAGGCTCACGAGAACCGAGACGATCGCCAGGGCGCCGCTCTGCAACGCCAAGACGAGCAGCAGATTGGCCGCGCCGAGAAGAATTCCCGCCGTGATCGCAGACACTGCGAAGCGGCTCCTGCCGCTCGGACGCGAGAGTTCGGGTCGGTCCAACGCTCGAAGCCAGCCGGCGGTCCGTGGCCGACGGGTGAAGGCCAGAAGCGGCAGAATCACGACGAGCCCGATTGCAGTGTCGAGGACGGCAGGAAGCACGCCGGATTCGGGAGGGGCCGCGTCGAGTGCCACGATGGCCGCGCCGAGCAGCAGCCCGGCCAGCAGCGCTAATCCGAGGCCTCGCCAGCTCGTCCGCTGGCCGCGACTCGGTTCTGCTGAGACGAGCACTCCGGCGCTGAGCGCGGCGATGATGCCAACCCATCCGAGCGGCATCAGTGCTTCGCCGAGGAGCACTGCTGCGGCAACCGGAACGAGGGTGTTGACCAGCGCGATGGACGGCGAAAGCACGCTCATCGGCCCGATAGCGAGCGCAGCGTAGAACGCGACGAAACCGGCGATGGCGATCAGACCGGCGCTCAGGCCGGCGAGGATCGCAGCGGCGCTTGCCTCCCACGGCAGAAAGGCCAGCGAAATCACCGTGATGGCCGTTGCCGCCGCGTAAACGGCCGCCGTGCCGGTTATCGCACCCCTACCTCTCGCCGCGAGGGCTCCGAAGAAATCGGAGACTCCGAAGGCGACGCTCGTGACGAGCGCGAGCACGATTGCCGTCACGCGTGCGCTTCAGCTGCCCAATGCAGCGACAGTATCGGGATGGAGGCGCCCGTTGCTGGCTAGAACGGTGCCTGCAGTGAAGTCGCGTTCGCCGGTGATGGAGGTCAGTCGTCCGCCGGCCTCTTCCACAATCGGGACGAGGGCGGCGAGGTCGTAGATTGCGGGTCCGAACTCGCCGACAATGTCGACGGCACCTTCGGCGAGCATCATGTACGGCCAGAAATCACCGTACGCGCGTGTCCGCCACACGCTGTCTGCGAGAGCGAGCAGCTGCTCGGTGCGCCCCGCTTTGCGCCAGTACTGAAGATCGTTGTAGCTGAGCGAGGCATCGGCGAGGCTCTGCACTTTCGACACGGTGAGGCGACGTGGCCTGGCTGCCCCCTCGGCAACCCAGGCGCCGTCGCCGCGGGCGGCCCACCAGCGGCGATCGAGTGCGGGTGCGCTCACCACACCGACGACAGGGTCTCCGTCGACCGCGAGCGCGATAAGGGTGCCCCAGACGGGCACACCGCGTAGGAAGTTGGCGGTCGCGTCGATGGGATCGATGATCCACTGGCGCCCCGACTGCAGCTCGCCGCCGAACTCCTCGCCGTAGACGGTGTCGGACGGGCGCTCTTCACGAATCGCAGCCCGCAATGCCTGCTCGACGGCCCGATCCGCGTCGGTCACCGGCGTGCGATCGGGTTTGGTCTCAACCGACAGGTCGAGCGATCGGTAGCGCTGAAGGGCGATGACGTGGGCCATGTCGGCGAGGTCGCGGGCGAACCTCAGGTCTTCCGCGAAATCTCCGGTCACGGCATCAGGCTATCGGGACCGCTCGCAGCACGGGAGCCGCGTACGGGCCACTCACTGTGCAGACCGAGTGCGGCGAGTGAAGTCCTCGACGGCATCGGCCAGCACGGAGTCCCAATCGGCGAGGAATCGTCCGAGACCGTAACGCTCGAGCGCGAATTCACGGGCGACCATGCCCGCCGCGCGAGCTGCGTCGGCGTCGGCGAGGAAGCGTCGGGCCCCGGCTTCGAGTTCGGAGAGGCGAGATGACACGACACCCGCATCCGGTGGCACGGCGCGGCTGATCTCCGTGGCTTCCACCCCGACCACTGGAAGTCCCGCATGCATCGCCTCGAGCAGTGAGAGTCCGAGCGAAGTCCAGCGCGGCGTGTGCAGATAGAGCCTGCGGCGCGCGAGCTCCCTATGCAGCTCGTCGGTGGGGAGGTCTCCCGCGTTCGCAACGGCCGACGCGCCGACCCCGAGACGCTCGGCGAGGCCGTCGGCCTTCATACCGAAGACGTCGACAGGGGCGACGCGCGAGAAGCCGCCGATCAGATCGCTGCCGGTGACCCGCCAGCGGCGGACGGGTTCGTTGATGACGACGCCCATCCGCTCGAGTTCTCCGGTGTAGAGGTAGCCACGATCGACGATCCCGTGTTCGATGACGGTGGTCGCGGTGCTGCCGGTGTCCCAGAACAGAGCGTTGAAGTGGGTGACATGGGCGATCACGATGTCGTCGCGGTCGGCGAGCGGGTGGCGGGACTCTGGAACGTTGTCCCGAGGAGTGTTGTGCTCGACGAAGACCGTGGGAATGTCCCTTCCCGGGCGCAGTCCGAGAAGCGTTTCGGCCCACTCGAATTCCTCGAGGCGCTGGAGCACGAGGACATCGGGTGAGGCGCTGCGGCTCTCGTCGGCAGGCAGCTCGAGAACATGGTCACGGTCCCAATCGCGACCGCCTATTCCGCCATCGCCTTTCTGGTCGATAGGCAGCAGATAGTGGTGTTCTCCTCTGACGAAGGCGTCCATCCACCCGCCGTGCATGTGCCACGCGAAGATCCGCACCGCTGCACCGTCCTTCCTGTCTCCTTCGGAGGGTGCCAGCCTCCCGCTGAGAAAGGGTTGGAAGGCGTTCGTTCAGGAGCCCACGGCAGGGCCCTGTCGCGCGTCACCCATGAAGAGGCGCTCCGAGGCGCGCTCCTGTGCGAGGCGCCGCATGGCGAGCAGGACGGGCTCGACGAGGACGGTCCCGAGCGCGACGTAGCGGACGGCGGAGGCGGGGGAGTCGGTCGGGACCCGGGCGACCTCCGCGTCAGCGATCGTGCTCATCGCTTCCGCATAGTGGTCGAGGTCATCATCATTGAGAGGGAAGTCGGCGGCGCGCAGTCCCGCGAGGGCTGCGACAAGCGCACTACGGTTCTCCTTGCCGCAGGAGCTCCAACCTGCCCGTTCGATGAGTCTGTCGGCCTCAGCGGAGTCGGCCGAGTCTGCCTCGCCGATGGCGCGGGGCGATGCGGCATGGGCGTGCCCCAACAGGTCGTGGAACGCAGGCGGCGGCGAATCGACCACGGCGAGGAGCTCTCTGGTGGCGGCCAACGACAGTCCCGCCGGGCCGATGAGGGCGCGGATCAGCGCGAGACGCCGTACATGACTTTCGTCGTACTCGGCCTGGGTTGCCGACGTGCGTTCGCCCGCGTGCAGCAGGCCGTCGCGGAGATAGAACTTGATCGTGGCGAGCGGTACGCCGCTCTCTTCGGCCAATCGTGATACTCGCATCAGTTTTCCCTTGTCATGGATAGCGAAGCTAGCCAATAATGGCGAGTAGTCGTATCCAGTAGGAGGACATCATGGCACGAGTGAACCCGTCTCGAATGACTCACCGTTACGAAGGTGAACTCGTGATCTTCCTCATCGGAATGGGTATCAACCGGCCTTGGCGCCCCGACCTCTGGCTTCCCGTCTTCGTGGCCATGCCGCGCATGCTGCGCGAGCTCTTCAGCGACCCGGACTCGGGACTCACGGGCATGCGGATGACTATCGGCGCTCGAGGCCCGGTCCTCGTTCAGTACTGGAACTCGCTCGACAAGCTCTACGCCTACGCGAGCAACCCGAACGCCGAGCATCGTCCGGCCTGGGCGGCCTTCAACAGGCGAGCGCGGAAGGCGCCGGGAGCGGTGGGGATCTGGCATGAAACCTTCGCCGTGTCGAAGGCCGAGTCGTTGTACGTGGGGATGCCGCCGTCCGGCCTCGCGCTCGCCACCGAATCCGTTCCCGTCGCGGCGCATAGCAATGAAGCGCGCGGACGAATGGCGAGCGGTCGCACAGGGGGCGCCGTCTGACGTCAGCAGGCGGGTCACTCGGACGTGTCGGCGGACGGTTCCCAATCACGCTCGGCTTTGGGGTCGAGCGTGGTCAGGATGCGCTGGAGCGAATCGAGTCGGCGTCTGCCGACCTCGCCGAGCTCACCGTCGCGGACTCGATCGACGATCTCCCAATCGTGGGCGTCGACGAGCGCCACCTCACCCTCGGGTGTCGGCGGCGTGATCGCTTTGCGTGCGAACGAGCGCATCACGCTTGCAGGATCCACGTGTCCGAGCCCGAACGACCGGACGCCGGGAGTGTCGATGATCCAGCCGCTGCCACCGCGGCCGTCACGCACGCGAAGCGAGATCGTTGACGACGAGGTGTGCCGGCCTCGGCCGGTGACTTCGTTGACGACTCCGATCGCGCGCCCGGCCCCCGGAACCAGAGCGTTGACGAGCGTCGACTTACCGACGCCGGAGTGCCCCACGGCGACGGTGGTGCGACCGATCAAACGCTCGTAGAGAGCCCCGAGGGGCACTTCGTTCTGCGCCGCGGTGATGATGTCGAGGTCGAGGACCGAGAACTCTGCGAGGAACGGCGCAGGATCGGCCAGATCGGTCTTCGTGACGACGAGGATCGGATCGAGTCCCGCGTCGAAAGCGGCGATCAAGTAGCGGTCGACGAGGCCTGTGCGCGGTTCCGGGTTCGCCGCCGCGACCACGATGAGCAGCTGATCGGCGTTCGCGACCACCACCCGTTCGACCTCGTCGGAATCATCGGCGCTGCGCCGAAGCAGAGTCGACCGGTCGGCGATGCGCACGACGCGCGAGAGGCTGCCCTCGTCGCCGGAGAGGTCACCGACGACATCGACATAGTCGCCTGTCACGATCGCGGTTCGGCCGAGCTCACGGGCACGCTTCGCGGTGATCTCCCGCTCGTCGTCGGTGTTCTCGTCGACGAGAACGGTCAGTCGGCCACGATCGACGGTGAGCACGCGTCCGCGAACCGCGTCGTCATGCTCTGGCCGCTGTTTGGATCGCGGGCGGGTGCCTCGAGGGTTCGGTCGGACACGAGCCGAGGATTCGTCGTAGTCGGAGTACGGCTCGTCCTCGTCGTCGTTCAGCCAGCTCATCGTCGCCTCGCGATCAGAGAGCCGTGAGGTCAGGGTCGTCGAGCAGCGAGCTCCACAACTCGGGGAACTGGGGGAGGGTCTTCGCTGTAGTCGCGATGTCGTCGACGAGGAGCCCTGGGACCGCGAGGCCGACGATCGCGCCGGCAGTAGCCATCCGATGGTCGGCGTAGCTCTGCCAGGGACGGTCGGACCGAGCGGTGAGGGGACGCGGTTGGATCGCCAGCCCGTCCTCCTCTTCGGTGACGGCACCGCCGAGCTCGTTCAATTCGGTCGCGAGGGCTGCGAGTCGGTCGGTTTCGTGCCCGCGCAGGTGGCCGATGCCCGTGATCCGGCTCGGCGTCGTAGCGAGTGCGGCGAGAGCGACGATCGCAGGGGCGAGCTCGCCGCCCCGTGACAGGTCGATTTCGATTCCGGGAAGCTCGCGTCCACCGATGATGCCTTCGCCGCCGTCGACGGTGAGGGATCCGGCGCTGCGCTGAACGTCCGCGCCGAAATTCGTCAGCAGCGAGCGGAGGTCGTCGCCCACCTGCGTCGTGTGGGCGGGCCATCCCTCGATCGTGACAGTGCCGCCGGCGACGAGCGCGGCGACGAGGAATGGAGCGGCGTTGGAGAGGTCGGGTTCGATGTCGAGCTGCAGACCCGAGATCGGGGCGTGCGGCACCACCCAGACGCCGGGTTCAGGGGTTTCGACGTGGACGCCTCGCGTCGCGAGAACCGCGATCGTCATCTCGATATGGGGGAGGCTCGGTAGACGCTCGCCCGTGTGGCGCAGGATGAGCCCGTTCTCGAACCGAGGAGCCGCGAGAAGGAGGCCTGACACGAATTGGCTCGATGCCGAGGCGTCGATCGCGATCTCTCCGCCGTCCACCCGGCCCATGCCGTGGACGGTGAACGGCAGGGAACCTCGCCCTTCGTCGCTCACCTCGACGCCGAGGGCTCGGAGCGATTCGATCGTGGTGCGCATGGGGCGGCGGCGGGCGGACTCGTCGCCGTCGAAGGTAACCGGCCCGAGCGCGAGAGCGGCCATCGGCGGGAGGAAGCGCATGAGGGTTCCGGCGAGCCCGCAGTCGATGGAGACGCCGCCGCCGAGCTCGGCGGGCGAGACGTGCACGTCGGTGCCGTATCCGTAGTCGGTGCCGTCGACGGGAGAGATGCCGACCCCGAGTTCGCGAAGCGCATTCATCATGAGGGTCGTGTCTCGAGAGTGGAGCGGAGCTCGGAGGGTCGATTCGTCGTCGGCGAGAGCCGACAGCACGAGCTCCCGGTTCGTAAGGCTCTTGGAGCCCGGCAGCGACATGCGGGCCGAGAGTGGGCCTTGGGCCTGAGGGGCCGACCAGGCAGGGGGTGGACCCGCGACCGTGTCACGCGCTTCGAAATCGTCGCCGGGAAGCCGGAAACGCGGGCCTGATTCGCCGAGAATACCCATCCGTCCCAGCGTACCGGGCTCCCTGGGCGCCCTGTCCGATGAGGTCGGCCCGCCTCAGGTCGGAATAGGCCCGTCGCGATCGCCGTTGTGTTCTGTGCGGGCCGCAACGACGGTCCATCGACTGAACGGGAGACGAAGTGACGATCACGAGTCCCGCGCGGGCGCCCGGAGTACTCTTGTCGCCGATGAGCATCGCACCGAACGAGCCCCTCGACGAGCACGAGGCAGAGGCCGAAGAAACCATCGTCGAGGCGCTCGAGAATGCGGCGGCCCCGACCTCCGAAGAGCTTCGCGGCCTGTTCGAAGAGCAAGCCCTGCCGTTCATCGATCAGCTCTATGCGGCCGGATTGCGCATGACCCGCAACCCTGCCGACGCGCAAGACCTCGTTCAAGAGACCTTCGTCAAGGCGTTCGCGGCATTCTCCGGTTTCCAGCAGGGCACGAATCTCAAAGCCTGGCTCTACCGGATTCTGACGAACACGTTCATCAACAGCTACCGCAAGAATCAGCGCAACCCCTACCAGCACACGATCGATGATCTCGAGGATTGGCAACTCGGGTCGGCTGAGTCGGCGACTGCCGGCTCGAACGCCGGACGCTCGGCCGAGGCGGAAGCGATCGACCATCTGCCGGACTCGGCGGTCAAGGATGCGCTGCAGGCGGTGCCGGAAGACTTCCGTCTCGCGGTCTACTTCGCTGATGTCGAAGGGTTCTCGTATCAAGAGATCGCCGACATCATGAAGACGCCCGTCGGCACGGTGATGAGCCGGTTGCATCGCGGCAGGCGGATGCTGCGCGACCTCTTGAGTGATTACGCGCTCGAGCGCGGTCTGAGTGTCGGGGCGACGTCGCGTCGTCGCTCCAATAAGAAGAATGAATCCGACATCGACTCTGACAATGGAGTGTGAGAGATGAGCGACTGCGGCTGCGATAAAGCCAAGGCGGAACTCGAAGAGTATCTGCACAACGAACTCCGGCATGAAGATGCCGCCGATATCCGCGAGCATATGAATAATTGCTCGGATTGCGCAGGCGAGCACAAAGTCGGTCTAGTCCTTACTGAGGCGGTTCGGCGTGCATGCAAAGACACTGCGCCTGAAGAACTGCGTTCGGTGGTGATGGAACGCATCCGCGCCATTCAGACCTCGCACTGAGTCGATCGTCCTCTCGCGAGCAAGCTGAACGGGCTGCCGCTCCGAATCACCGTCATGCGCGCGCTTCCGACACCGGTCTTGCTCCTCATCGCCGGTGTCACGGCCTTGACGGGATGCGCACCGACCGCCTCCAGCGGTTCCCCATCGCGGGCGGAGGGAGGTGACGGTCCTCTTGTCGCGTTCTACGGAGACTCCTACACCCTAGGCACCGGAGCCAGCGACTTCGATCTGCGTTGGTCGACGATCCTTTGCGAGGAGCGTGGCTGGCGCGAATACAACCCGAGCGTCAACGGGCTCGGCTTCGTCAACAACCGAAGCCTTCATGGTGACGGCGACCTGCCCTCGATGATCATCGAACAGGAGCCCGACATCGTCTTCGTCACGATGGGGCTGAATGACAATTTCAGCTACAGCTTCGCTGCTGACGATATCCGCGGTCAGATCGACGACGATCTCACCCGGCTTTCCGACGCTCTGCCGGACGCGCGCTTCATCGTCGTCGAGCCGTTCTGGTACACGGACGAGCGACCGGAGTCGCTTGAGGTCATCTCCGGGTGGGTCGAGGACGCAGCCGAGGGTATCGGTGCCGAGCACATCGACGGCGCGTCTCGATGGATCGAAGGACACCCCGAGTGGATGGCCGCAGATGGCCTCCATCCGAACGACGACGGCTACGCCGAGATCGCGCGACGGATGGATGAAGAGTTACAAGAGCTGGGTCTATGAAGCAGAAAAGCGCCCGGTCCATTCGAAAGAATGTCGACCGGGCGCTTGCCGTGTTCGGAACTACATTCCGGTGATCTGCCCCGACTCCATCATCGAGCCGAGAAGTGCGACGCCGATGATCGCGAAGACGATGAAGAGGACAATCGCTACGGCGCTCGTGATGATGCCGGCGAGCGCCAAGCCGCGACCTGCCGGCTCGCGCCGGCGCGACATGAAGCCCAGGACGAGACCGACGATGGCGCCGATAAGGGTGAGGAAATTGACGACGGGAATGAAAAGCCCGACCAGTCCTGCGATTCCGAGGATGAGCGAGGTGATCGCCAGGGTCTTCTTCGACGATGCTGCCGGGGAATTATGCGTCGAGTAGCTGCTCGGGGCGGATTCGGGTGTGGTCACTGTACTGATCTCCTTGTTGGCGGGTGCAGGAAATGCACGAGCTGGTACTCCCGAGAAACATAGCGCTATTTCATAGGCATTCATAGCAAACGCCACGAGAACTCCAAGTACAGGAGTTCTCGTGGCGTTTGCGTCTGGTGCTAGCCGAGGGCTCGGCGGATGATGTCCGCCTGCTCCTGCGCATGCCGTTTAGCGGAGCCAGCGGCCGGCGATGCCGCCGACGGCCGGGACACGACCCGCAGTGCGCGGCCCTTCAAGTGCTTCGTCAGTTCGAGGCACATGAACGGCCACGGTCCCTGGTTCTCTGGCTCATCCTGCACCCAAACGAGCTCGGCATTCGGGTATGAGTCGAGAATCTGGTTGAGCTGTTCGACAGGCGATGGGTAGAGCTGCTCGACTCGGACGAGTGCGAACTCGTGACCGTTGTCTCGCTTCTCGCGCTCGTTCAACAGGTCGTAGTGGATCTTGCCGGAGTGCAGCAGAACCCGCTTCACCGCGTTCTGGTCCTGAATCGAACGGTCGTCGATCACAGGCTCGAAACGGCCCGAGGTGAAGGCGTCGACCGCGCTCGTCGCACCGCGAAGACGCAGCATGGACTTCGGCGTGAAGACGACGAGCGGACGACGGGGGCGTGCATACGCCTGACGGCGAAGCAGGTGGAAGTACGACGCGGGCGTGGAAGGCTGCGCAACCGTCATGTTGTTTTCGGCGCACAACTGCAGGTAGCGCTCGATCCGCGCCGACGAGTGGTCTGGGCCCTGGCCTTCGTAGCCGTGGGGGAGTAGCAACACGACGGACGAGCGCTGGCCCCACTTCTGCTCTGCAGACGAGATGAACTCGTCGATGATCGTTTGAGCGCCGTTCGCGAAGTCGCCGAACTGCGCCTCCCAAAGCACCAGAGCATCCGGACGTTCAACCGAATAGCCGTACTCGAAGCCCATGGCTGCGTACTCGCTGAGCAGCGAGTCGTAGATCCAGAACTTCGCCTGGTTGTCCGAGAGGTTGAGCAGCGGCAGCCACTCTTGCCCGTTGCTGCGATCGTGCAGGACCGCGTGGCGCTGCACGAACGTGCCGCGTCGGCTGTCCTGGCCCGCCATGCGGACCGGGGTGCCCTCGACGAGAAGCGACCCGAGCGCGAGCAGTTCGCCGAAACCCCAGTCGATGTTGCCGTTGCGGCTCATCTCGAGCCGCTTCTTCAACAGCGCCTGAAGCTTCGGGTGCACCGTGAATCCGTCGGGCGGGTTGTCGTGAGCGTCACCGATCGCAGTGACCAACGACTCCTCGATAGCGGTGCTGACAGGCTCTCCGGAATTCTCCTCACGGCGCTGCGACTCGGGCATTTCGAGGTCGGAGACCTCGTCATCGTTCGAGTCGGGCGCGACGATCGGAGTGGACGCGGTCTGAGCGGCGTGCGTCTCGGCGAACGCCCGCTCGAGACGATCCTGGAAGTCCCGGTGCGCCTCGTCGTACTCCTCTTGCGTGATGTCGCCGCGCCCGACGAGCGCTTCGGTGTAGAGCTTCCGAACGCTGCGCTTGGCCTCGATGAGGTTGTACATGAGCGGCTGGGTCATCGAAGGGTCGTCGCCCTCGTTGTGCCCGCGACGGCGGTAGCAGATGAGGTCGATGATGACGTCCTTGTGGAACGCCTGACGGAACTCATACGCCAGCTGCGCGACTCGTGCCACGGCCTCGGGGTCATCGCCGTTGACGTGGAAGATCGGCGCCTGGATCGTCTTGGCGACATCCGTCGAGTAGACCGAGGTGCGGCTCTCGTGTGGCGGGGTCGTGAAGCCGACCTGGTTGTTGACCACGATGTGCACCGTGCCGCCGGTGCGATAGGCCCGCAGCTGCGACATCTGGAGCGTCTCGGTGACGACCCCCTGCCCGGCCATGGCGGCATCGCCGTGGATCAGGATGGGGAGCACCGAGAACGAACCGACCGGGAAGCGGTCCTGCTTGGCGCGGACGATCCCCTCGAGGACTCCGTCGACCGCCTCGAGGTGCGACGGGTTGGCCGCCAGATAGACGGGGATCTCGACGCCGCCTGCCCCCTGATAGGTGCCCTCGGTGCCGAGGTGGTACTTCACATCGCCCGAGCCCTGAACGGTTCGCGGGTCTTGCGTGCCCTCGAACTCGCGGAAGATCTGACCGTAGGTCTTGCCTGCGATGTTGGTGAGGACGTTGAGGCGGCCGCGGTGAGCCATACCGATCGCGACCTCGCTCAGCGAGTCTTCGGCCGCTTCCTGGATGACAGTGTCGAGGAGGGAGATGAGCGATTCGCTGCCTTCGAGGCTGAAGCGCTTCTGTCCGACGTACTTCGTCTGCAGGAAGGTCTCGAACGCCTCGGCCTCGTTGAGCTTGCCGAGGATCCGCATCTGCTCGTCATGCTGCGGCTTCTCGTAGGGCTGCTCGATCTTGTCCTGGATCCACTTGCGCTGCTCGGGCACCTGGATATGCATGTACTCGAGACCGACCGTGCGGCAGTAGGAGTCGCGCAGGATGCCGAGCACGTCGCGGAGCAGGAGCTCGCGGCGTCCGCCGAACCCGCCCACGACGAACTCGCGGTCGAGATCCCAGAAGGTCAGCCCGTGACTTTCGATCTCGAGGTCGGGGTGCGTGCGCTGACGGTATTCGAGCGGGTCGACGTCGGCCATGAGGTGGCCGCGCACGCGGTAGGCGTTGATCAGCTCGTGGACACGAGCCGTCTTCGAGATCGCGGCGGCGAGATTGACGTTGATGTCCGCGTTCCAGTGGATGGGCGCGTACGGGATGCGGAGAGCGGCGAAGATGTCGTCGTAGAAACCACGCTTGCCGATGAGCAGCTCGTGCACCATCTTGAGGAACTCGCCCGACCCTGCGCCCTGGATGACGCGGTGGTCGTAGGTGGAAGTGAGGGTGATCGTCTTGCCGATGCCGAGCTCGACCAACGTCTTCTCGCTCGAGCCCTGGAACTCGGCCGGATATTCGAGAGCGCCGGCTCCGATGATCGCTCCCTGACCCTGCATGAGTCGCGGCACCGAGTGAACCGTTCCGATACCGCCGGGGTTCGTGAGTGACAGAGTCGTGCCCTGGAAGTCGGCTGCCTCGAGCTTGTTCGCACGGGCCTTCTTCACGAGGGCTTCGTAGGCGGCGACGAACTCGCCGAAGTCCATCGTGTCGGCACGCTTGATGCTCGGCACGAGAAGCGCGCGAGTGCCGTCGGGTTTCGGCATGTCGATCGCGATGCCCAGGTTGACGTGCGCAGGCTGCACCACGGAGGGCTTGCCGTTCGCCTCGACGTAGTGGACGTTCTGGCTGGGGAACTCCTTGAGCACCTGAACCAGAGCCCACCCGATGAGATGGGTGAAGGAGACTTTGCCTCCGCGTGCTCGGCGCAGGTGATTGTTGATGACGATCCGGTTGTCGATCATCAGCTTGGCGGGGATGGTGCGGACGCTCGTCGCGGTCGGGATCGAAAGGCTCTGATCCATGTTGGTCGACAGTGTCTTCGCCATACCGCGCAACGGGGTCACGGTGTCATCGGCCTGAGGGGTCGCGCCCGAAGACTTCGTCGGCGCTGGAGCCTGAGCGGGGATGGGCTGCTCACGCGGCGCCTGCGACGTCGTGCGCGCCGTGATGGTTCGCTCGCCGCTCGCGGCCGGAGCGGGTTCAGTCGGTGTCGGTGCCACAGGCTCCGAGGGGGAGGGGGCGCTCGGTTCGGTCGGCGCCGGTGCGGTGGGCTCGGACGGTGCGGGCGGGTTCGGCTCGGAAGAGCTCGGAGCCTTATCACCGTTGACCGAGGGGAGAGGAACCGAACCGCTCTCGCCGCTCACCGGGTGGTAGCTCTCGAGGATCGGCCACCACGACTT